>Ga0209810_1001660_pt1 | contig 31747 bp, 26 predicted proteins | sample Coa_R1_7_FD_187159 | JGI IMG/M metagenome (GOLD analysis project Ga0209810, IMG submission 187159) | Surface soil microbial communities from Centralia Pennsylvania, which are recovering from an underground coalmine fire - Coalmine... | ecosystem: Environmental > Terrestrial > Soil > Unclassified... | reverse complement strand
TGTATTCTATACGCTATTTGAGGGATGGAACCTGCTCGGTACTTTGATGGGAGGTAAAAGCGCGCTATAGCACTATCTTGCCGGTTAATCAGGTTGTAGCCGTGTAATGATGAATGTTACCCATCAGGACGGGGAGAGATGGCCGATCTTGATCGTTAAACATCATCATCGCGCAGCTACAGGGGCATGCGTACCTGAAATCGGTTTTGTGAGCTACTATCAAAATATATTGGGCAGAGCGCGCACATGTATGGCACAGCGATCTGTATTCGCGCAGACCACTCAAGCGGAGACAAAATATACAGCATTTAAGCAGCGGTGGCTGAAACGTTTCTTCACAGAGGATCTGTCATCGACCAATCGTGTCACCATCGCATTGCAGCAGCGAGCCGTATGGATCGGCCTCGCCCTGATCCTCCAGTCGCTCAATGAGATAGAGCACGACTGGTATTTCCCGTATATTCAGCCGTTTGGCTCGCTGATCCCCCTGGCGCTGATCCTGGGCAGCTTCTTCTGTATGTGGATGGCGTTTCGGCCCCGGCCCGTTGAGCAGGTCGACGACTCCGCTCCGGCGCCGGTGGTTAAAGAGCATCCCGCGCGCTGGCAGCGCATTACGCTGGTCCTTACATTAATCCTGGCGATTATAGGCGGCACACAGCTTGTGCGCACGGCGGTAATGTGCATCCTGCCTCCGCAATTCTCGAACGATGGCACATCGCTTGACACCAACGCCGCCATCCTGCTCTTGCAGGGCCGCAATCCCTATACCGATTCCAACATGCTCGACATGGCGCGCAAGTTCTCGATCCAGCCCAACTGGACAACGCCACTTCGGGAGGGCCAGTTCGCCGGACGACTCGACTATCCAACGATGGTTGAGTTTCAATCGGTACTCGATACCGATCTCAAAGCTGGCACGGCCCCCGAGTTCGAGTCGAAGGTGAGCTATCCTGCCCTCTCCTTCCTCACGCTGGTGCCCTTCGCTTTCTTCAACAACTATAATGTGCTGATCTTTTACTTCCTGAGCTATCTCCTCATCGTCGCTCTTGCCTGGAAGTTCGCCCGGCCCGCGATCCGCCCGTGGATCGTGCTGCTCGGACTGGCAAATGTGCCAATGTGGTCATCGACAGTCGGGGGGAATCTCGATATCTTTTGCACGCTGCTGGTCATTCTGGCCTGGCTGCTGCGGGAGCGCCGCTGGAGTTCGGCGATCTTCTTCGGGCTGGCCCTGGCAACCAAGCAGACCTCGTGGTTCCTGGCGCCGTTCTATATGATTATGCTGTGGCGCAATTATAGCTTCAAGGAAATGCTCTATCGCATGGTTACAGGTGGCGCGCTGGCTCTTGCTATCAACCTGCCCTTTATTATCTGGAACCCGCATGCGTGGCTTGCCGGCATTCTCGCGCCTGTCGCCGATCCAATGTTCCCGATGGGCGTGGGCATCATCGACCTGAGTATCACGCACCTGCTGCCCTTCTTCCCACAGTGGATTTATAGCGCGCTCGAAGCCGGCGCGATGGTGCTTTGCCTGGCCGCGTACTGGCGTATCTGCCGCCGGTGTCCAGAAGCCGCTCTGCTGCTTGCCATCGTGCCGCTGTTCTTCGCGTGGCGCAGCCTCTCATCGTACTTCTACTGCGCGGCCTATCCGCTCTTCATGCTGACAGCCGCGCACATAGGCCCGGCGGCGCGCAAAGCAGCCCCATCGTTCAGCATGATTGGGCGACTGGCGCCGAGAAGGACAAACCTGCGTCCCCGGATGGGCCAGGCCCCGGCATAAACGTGAAATTAGAGCCAGATGGCGGCTTCGCCGCCATCTGGCTCCTGCTTGCTCTTTCTGCTCGACTCGGTGCCCGCTTCGTGATACAATCCACACAATGCGTGATGATGAGCAGCAGTAGTGAGAGAGACGAGAAAAGTTATGTCCCGTAAGAAAGAAACAGCACCAACGCTTTCACAGACCGATAACGACCAGGTACAACGCCTGCTTACCCGATATCACGAGATAGCGCAGGATTTGCACCAGAGCCAGGATCAGGCGCAGGCGGAGACCGCCCTGGCACCCCTCAACGAGCTATCCGAGGCGGCGCAGAGCGCCTGGCTCAAGGCCCTTTCGCGCGAAAATACTGTCGATGCCGCCGATGTTATACTGGCGGTCAACGAATTGAGTCCGCTTAAAGAAGTGCGTAAGGAGGCGCGCCGCTCGCTTATACGGCTGGAGGCGTCCAGGATCTATCCGCAGTGGCGTCCTCCTGTAGCGTCAACCCCTGCCGTTCAGATAAACGTTCCCAACCCGCCGCGTTTCTGGAAGGGAGTGGTTTCGCAAATGCGCGAGCAGGGTGAACTGCAACTGACGCTCTGCTGGGAGCAGGGCTACGATTATAGCGAGGCCCGCGCCTTTATCTTCTTGCTTGATTACTGGCGCGAGGGCGTAAAGGATCTTATTGTCGAGACGAGCACAAAGCGCCGCATCGATGAGCGTATCGCCGAAATGCGCGGCAAGACGCCCGACGTGCCCTACGTCGATTGTACTCTGGCTGAGGGGAAGCGTTTGATCGAGGAGGCGCTCAGCGTCAATACGTGGCGCGGCACCAGGCCGGCGCAGGAGTACCGCACCTATCTTTCTCAAATCAACACCCTGATTTTGCAGGCCAGTGATCCCGGCCAGGATCGCGGCTATACCTTCATCAACCCCGAATTGACGGATCAGGAGGTTGCCATCAATTTCATCGGCGGCTGGTCGCTGGGAGATTACGGGCTGACTTACGACCTGCTCACGGCTGGCAGTCCAGTCACCGGGGGGCTATCGCGCGACGAATGGATCGAGCGCCATCGCGCCTGGGCCGACGAGGCGCACCCGGCGCGGCTGGAACTTGGTTTTGTCCGCGAGCGAGAGCGCAGCCAGAGCGCGCTCTGGCTTCCTTCTACGGGCTTCGGCGGCAACCTCTCGGCGCGCAAGGAGGTCGAGATCGGCTGGTCGCTCGAATTGAGCGAGACTCCCCTGAGCGGCACACTCAAAGAGATGCCACTGGGGACCGCAGTCAACAAGGAGACCAGGCGCCACTGGTTCTGGACGGCCTGTACCCTCGTGCGCGAGAATGATGCCTGGCGTATTCAATCGATGAGCGACGAGGGAGCCAGGGTTCAGGCCCTTTCTATCACCGAATTGCAGCAGCGTATCAAAGAATACGAGGATGCCATAGAGGATATCTTCCAGAAAGTGCAGCAGCGCAGCGTCAGCAATCTCAACGAGGCGATGGAGGAGCTGAGCTGGCGCCTCACACAGTTGCTGCACCTCTACGATGCCCTCATCGTCAAACTGCCACTGGACCGGCGCGTGTACGAAGATGCCTACGAGCGCGCCGTGATAGTTGGCAACCCGGAGCGCACCATGGTCTACCTGGAGCGGCTGGCGCAGCGCTTCCCTGAGAATCGCGGCGAAGTCCTGCGGCGGCTCGGCTCGACTCTGGCCGGGCTGGCATACAGCGGCCGAATGCAGGAGATGAAGGAACGCCAGGAACGTCTACTGGCGCGGGCTGAAGAGACGCTGCGGGAATCCATTGCGGTCAATGATGTCGCCTTCGGGCATATTCTGCTGGGTGAACTGCTCAGCAGCATGAACCGGCTCGACGAGGCGGAGGCAGAACTGCTCAAGGCCAGGGATATGAGGCCGAACCGCGAGGAAGAGGCCACGCTTGAGTCTGGCCTGGGTGCCATCGCCATGCAGCGCGATCGGGTCGCCGAAGCCATACCGCATTACCAGCGTGTCGCCGAACTTGATCCCGATTCTCCCGGCAACTGGTTCAATCTTGGCTTTGCCCATCGCGTGCTGGGGCAGCTTGACGAGGCCGCGACAAGCTTTGAGCGTGCCATCGAGACGGAGCCGCGCGATCCGCGTCCCTACGCCGAACTGATTGCGATCAGCATGAATCGTTCGGATAAACAGCGGGCACGCGCCATTGCCGAGCGGGGAGTGCGCGCCAACCCCGGCTCGGCACCCATGCACGCGCTGCTCGCGTCGGTGCTGCTCGATATGGGCGATCTGCGCGGTGCGCAGCGCGCGCTCGAAGAGGCCGAGTCCATCGAGCCGGATTCGGAGATTGTCCGCGATTTGCGCAGGCGGATGAACACAGCAAAGAAGCGGTCATAGTATGAGGCTGCTCGTAAGGAGGGAGAGATCATGCCGCAGAAGAAAAATCAGAAGTCTTCACAGAAACAGCACAAAGCGCCTGAAGTTTCGGGCGAGGAGAGCGCCCTGGTAGAGCAGCAGCTTGAGCGATACCAGCAGTTTGCGCGAGACCTGCGCGCAGGAGAGAGAACTGCCGGGGAGATTCTTTCTCCTATCGCCGCGATGACAGAAGCGGCTCAGATCAGCTTCTTGAAGGCGCTGGCGAAGGAGAATAACAGTCAGGCGGCTGATGTAGCGCTGGCCCTCCACACCTGCGCCCCGCTCAAGGAGGCCCGTAAAGAGGCCCGCCGCACCCTTATCAAGCTTGAGGCCAGCAGGATCTATCCACAATGGGCGCCGCCAGTCGTATCTCTGATGTCAACGCTGGTCGATAGCGGCCTGGAACCGGATCTCGATGAACTGCTCACCCCGGCGCGCTTCTGGAGGGGAATGGTGAGCAATACCAGGGATGCTGGCGAGGTGCAGCTTATCTTGTTGTGGGAGCAGGGGCCGTACTACCGCGATGCGCGCATCATGGGCTTCTTGCTCGACTTCATGGGCGGAGGCGTCAGGGATTTCTTTACCGATGTCAGTAGAAAGCCGAGCATGGAGGAGCGCATCAGAGAGATCGCCGCACAGCTCATCGATCTGGATTTTGTCGATTGTTCGCTGGCGAAAGGGCAGAGCCTGGTGCGCGAGGCGCTTGCTGTCAACCAGCGCTTCGGCATCGCGCCGCACAAGGATTACCAGCGCCATCTCCCTCTTGTCCGCCAGCTGGTGCTGGATGTGGATGCCGGCGAGATAGGCGAAGACGAGAAGAACGATGTAGAGGGACCGGACGCAATTCTCTCCAGATTCTCCGAAGAGCTTTTGCAAAAGAGGGAGGCGCTGGATGTCGTGCCTCTCTTCTTTGAGGCGTGGAAGGACGGAGAGTACGGAGAGATGTATGACCGGCTCGCCGGCGATAGCCCTTTACGCGAGGGATTGTCGCGCGAGGCGTGGATTGAGCGCCGGAAGCAGTGGTCTACAGCGGCTCACCCCGGCGACTTGAGCATCGCATTCCTTGAGGAGCGAAAAGATAGCTTTGAGACGGAGACGCCGGAGATAGAGGTTGGCTGGTCTCTCGTTTTCTCCGATAGCGCCGGCGGGCTTCCCGAGATACCGATGGCGACGGCCTTCTATGAAGAGACCGGGCGCCACTGGTTCTGGGCGAGTTTTAAGCTGGTCAAGGAGGAAGAGGAATGGCGCATTCAGAGTATGACCGACGAGGGCGCGCAGGCGTTCCATCTCTCACGCCGGGCGCTTGAGCAGCGACTCCAGGAGCTTGAAGAACTGGCAAGTCAGCGCCTGAGCGAGATAAATAAGGGAATGGGTGAGGACCTTGAGGATGATGAGGACGAAAACGAGGATGAGGATCTGGAGGATGAGGAGCATGAGGGCGACCTCGGCGACCTGGAGTTTGAGGAGTGGATGGATCGCTTTAGCGAGGCCATCTCCGCCGCGACGCGCTGCATGCACTACTGCGACGCGCTCATCGCTCAATCCTCGCCCGGCGATATATCAAACTACGATCTTGCCTATGAGCAGGCATTAAACATGAACGATCCACAGCGCGCCGCCGTTTACGCCGGGTTGATGGTTGACCGCTTCCCCGCGCAGCGCGCCGAAGCTCTGCACAGGCTTGCTACCGCGCAACTGACCATTTCCAGAAGCTACGAGGCGGATGAAGATGCCGATGAGGAGCAGGTGCAGCGTTTTATGGAACTCGCGGAGCAGACCTTTCGTTCCGCTATCGCCATAGACACCGGTCCCATGAGTAAGATTCTGCTCGCCAATACCCTTATTGCTCGGAACAAGCAGCTTGATGAAGCTGAAGAGCTGCTGCACCAGGCAGAGGGCGTGGCTACCGATCCAAAGGAGGTTGCCTTGCTGGAGGGCGGCCTGGCAACGTTAGCCCTGGAGCGCGCTGATGAGGAGACGGCGCTGCTTCATTACCAGCGAGCGGCGCAAGTCAGCCCCGATATGCCCAATATCTGGTACTATGTCGGCTCGCTCCAGTACAAGCTGGAACGTTACGATGAGGCGGTGGAAAGTTTTCGGCGCAGCATCGAGCAGGAACCTGGCCTGACGACGGCCTATATTGAGCTTGCTGATATCTATATGATGAAGCGCAAAGAGCTGGATAAGGCTCAGGAGGTCGTAGAAGAGGGGCTGGAGGTTAACCCCGATGCCGCCGATCTGCTCGCAACGCTGGCGATGGTGCACATTGAAGGCGATGATCTGGATAGCGCCCGCGAGTGCCTGGAGGAGGCGGAAGACATTGACGACGAACTGGAGATCGTGCAGACGGTGCGCCGTATCTACGATGCCAGAGAGTCGGAACGACGTTCGCTGTTTAAATTCAAGAGCAAAAGGCACAAGAAAAAGCGGCGATGAGCGAGCAGGAACGAGTTATTAGCTATCACAGCGTCACGCTGGGCGCGCTGACGCGTGAGGGGGATGCCCTGGCCGAGATCGTGGAGAGGGATGAGGCGGGCGAACCGCATACGGTGACGCTGCGTGTGCCGGCGGGATTGCCGGGCGAACGTGTGACTGTCGCAGTCGAGGCGCCCGCGCAGCCCCGTCCCGGGCGCCGGCGCCGTCGCTGGAAGCCGCGACCTCCGCGCGTCTGGATTACCGAGATCCATGAGGCGTCGCCATTGCGCGTACAGGCCCCGTGCCCGGTCTTCGGCGTCTGTGGCGGCTGCCAGCTCCAGCACATGCGCTACGAGGCGCAGCTGGCCTGGAAACTTGAGGTCGTGCGCCGTCTGCTGTGCGATAGTGGCTTTACCGATCCGCCACTCCTGCCAGCCGTGCCCTGCGATGATCCGTGGCACTATCGCAACCATATGCGCTTCTCGGTCAATCGCGGCGGCCAGCCCGGGCTGACCGCCAGGGGTACACACTATGTGCTGCCGCTCAGCGACTGCCCCATCGCGCACGAGTATATCAATCGCGCCCTGGCGGTGTTGAGCCGGCACGTTAACGCCAGGCCGCAGTTACTGATCCGCTGCGGTGCCGCCAGCGGGCAGGTGCTCATCCAGCCTGAGCCGGCGACGGAGGTTGCGCAGGAACTCGAGGCGGCGGGCCTCGACCTGCGGAGTGAGACGATGGAAGAGTTTCTGGCTGGCGAGACCTTCCGTATTCGTCCCAGTTCATTCTTCCAGACCAATACCGCGCAGGCGGAGAAGATGGCGCGCATGGTCCTGGATGGGCTTTTGGCGTCCGGTGAGCAGCCGGAAAACAGGCGGTTGACTATCGTCGATGCTTATTGCGGAGTTGGCACCTTTGCCCTGCTGCTGGCGCGCCGCGCCGGCAGAGTGATCGCGATTGAGGAATCGGCCAGCGCCATCAAGGATGCTCAATGGAATCTGCGCGATGTCAACAACGTGGAGATCCTCAAGGGCAAGGTTGAGGATCTGCTGCCGGAGCTGGCGGCGGGCGTCGATGGACTTGTCATCGATCCTCCGCGCGCGGGCTGCCAGCCGGTTGTGCTCGATGCACTGATCCGGCATCCCGTCGCCCGGATCGTCTACGTCTCCTGCGATCCAGCGACACTGGCGCGCGACCTCAACATACTCTGTCGCCTTCATCCTACCTATCGCCTGCGTTCGGTGCAGCCGCTCGACATGTTCCCGCAGACGGCACATATAGAATGCGTGGCGGTTCTGGAGCGTTGTAATATATGACCGATCACCTGCCTCTGTTGCTGGCCTCCGCCTCACCCCGGCGCCGTCAGATTATCAGTCTCCTGGGTTTACCTTTTGATGTCTGTGTTTCTCCCGGCGATGAGGACGCGGCCAGGGAAAGCTACTGTGGCCCCGTTGATGGCCTGGGACAATGGCTCGCCGCCTATAAGGCCGTGATGATGCATAGCCTGCCCGCTGCCGCCGGTCATCTCGTTATCACTGCCGATACTACCGTATTGATCGATGGACAGGAACTCGGCAAGCCGCGTGATGCTGCCCACGCCCGCGAACTGCTGCTCACCCTGCGCGGGCGCTGGCATCGCGTCGTGACCGGCGTGGTGGTGAGCGCTATGATTGACGGCCAGCTCCGGCTCTACGGCGCGAGCTGTACCACGCCCGTGTTGATGCGCGACTATAGCGAAGAGGAGATCGACGCCTATGTCGCTAGCGGCGATCCGCTCGACAAGGCCGGCGCCTACGGCATCCAGAATCCACAATTTCAGCCCACCGCGCGCATTGCCGGATGCTACCTGAACGTTGTGGGCCTGCCGCTCTGCGCGCTGGTCGATCTTCTGGCCCGCTTCAACGTCCATCCCGTGCCGCCGCAATGTTTTGAAGGGTGCCCCTGGTCCGAGCGATGTCTGAGGTAGCTGTCAGCACAAACACACAGGTGCGTGGGCGTTACGCCCCCAGCCCGACTGGAGATCTGCACCTGGGCAACCTGCGCACGGCCCTGCTCGCCTGGCTCTTTGCTCGCGCCGCCGGTGGCCGCTTCGTCCTGCGCATCGAAGATCTCGATCTCCCGCGTGTGCGTCCGGGAGCCACGCAGCGCATGCTCGATGACCTGCGCTGGCTCGGCCTCACCTGGGATGAGGGGCCGGACTGCGGCGGCCCTTACGCCCCCTACACGCAGAGCGAGCGCGTGGCAATCTATCACATGTACCTGCAACGCCTGCGCGCTGCCAGCCTCGTCTATCCCTGCTATTGCAGCCGCGCGGAGATCGCCCGGGCCGCCAGTGCACCACAGCAGGGCGCCGAAGAGGGACCGCGCTACCCCGGCACCTGCCGCCATCTCACGGAGGCGCGGCGCAGGCAATACGAGGCGGCCGGGCGCCGGCCAGCGCTGCGTTTTCGCGTCGATGACGAGCGCGTGGTTGCCTTCACCGATCTCATCGCCGGTACCACAACGCAGCACGTTCAGCAGGCGGTGGGCGATTTTATCGTGCTGCGCTCGGATGGCATCTTCGCCTACCAGTTCGCCGTCGTCGTCGATGACGCCCTGATGCGCATTAACCAGGTCGTGCGCGGAGTCGACCTGCTCTCCTCCACCGCGCGCCAGATCTTGCTCTACGAAGCCCTCGGCTTTCCCGTTCCCGACTTCGCGCACGTCCCGCTCATGCTCGACGCCGGGGGCAGGCGCATGGCAAAACGCGACCGGAGCGCCGGTCTCGCTCCACTGCGCGCCGCCGGCCTCGCTCCTGAGCAGATCATCGGGCAACTCGCGGCTGGCTGCGGATTGATAGATATGGCTAGTCCTATCAGTCCAATCGAGCTTGCCCGGCTTTATTCTGAGCGTAACTATGATATAATGCGCGTGAAACTGAAAAAGTTGCACCCTTGATCTGTAGACACCAGGCGCATATCTGGCGCTCAGCACTCTGGCTCTCTCTGGCCGGGCAGTTGCGTGGCTCTACCGCGCAAAGATAGAGTTTGTTGTGTGGGACAGGCGCGAAGCGCCTGTCCCACACAACAAACTCTATAAGGCGAGCGCCGCAGGCGCGAGTAAGCGATTGATCTGGCAATCAGACACACTCTAGGAGGGATTGAGTCTTTTTTGCGCATGACCTTTTTGAGCGGTAACATCATTGCTCCCGGGCTGGCAAATGTTATGGATCCGGTACTACGCTACATCTTTATCGTCATTGAATTTCTGATTGCGCTTGGCATTGGCCTCTTCCTGCGCCGCCTGCTGGTGCGACGGCTCAAGAAGACTGTGCTCGACGGCTGGATCATCCAGACGCTAGGCGTCGTTGTCGTGGTGATCCCGCTCATTCTCGCGCTGGTAGCGGCGCCTATCATCTATGATTGGAATATCAGCTCACAGACGCTTGCCGGCTGGTGGAACCATTTTTTCGGTAAAACAGTACCAACGCAGGATATTCCTGACCTCGTGCTGCGGCTCATCGAGACGGCGCTGCTCATTGCGCTGGGCATGGGCGTTGCGCGCACCATCCAGAAGCTCATCATTCGCAATCTGGGTGAGAATCACATTGACATCAATATGCGCACGCTGATTGGCCGCATCTTCTACTTTATCATTCTCCTCATTACTCTCTTCTGGATCCTCTCCATCTGGCAGGTCTCCGTCACCATTCCCGTCGCCGCCTTCGGTCTGACCACTGTCGTCTTCACTATCGCAATTCAGGATATCCTCAAGGATCTTGTAGCTGGCTTTTATATTTTAATTGAGCGGCCTTTCTATATCGGCGACCAGGTGACGATCTCCACCTATACGGGCAAAGTCGAGAATGTGCAACTCCGCGCGACGAAGCTGCGGCTCGTCAGCGGCGAGGAGGTCACGATCCCCAACGCGCTGGTCTTTGGCGGCATCGTTGTGAACAATAGCTACTATGGCGAGCGGCGTGCCGTTATCACTGTCAGGCTGCCGCAGGAGAAGTATGTGCCGGACGAGACTACCGGCCAGATCGTCCAGAAGCTCAAGGACTTCGACAACATTGTGGATGTGCCGGAACCCAGTGCAATGGTTACGAATTTCGCCGAAGGCAAGGTGACGCTGACGATACGTTTCTGGATTATACGCGAGCAATTTGCAACAATCTCTGAGGTGATGAACGCATTACATCAACTCCTGCCTGAAGGGGAGATGACTCTTCAAGAATCGGCGGGCAATGTATAAGGGAGCGAGGGATGTTCCCGGGTTTCCCTTTTCTCCCATTGCTGAGGAATCCTTGTAGCCGGCAAGAGTACTGAATCGTTCCTTATGAGAAGGGATAGACGTTGGAAGGATATATAGCAGAGCCGGGTATGAAACGTATCGGGCTGATTGGTGGCACATTTGATCCTGTTCATTACGGACATCTCGCCGTTGCCGAAGAAGTTTATGCGACTCTCGGCCTCGCCGAAATGGTTTTTATTCCTGCCGGGCAGCCTCCGCATAAGCCGGAGCGCGTCATTACCGGGGTGCGCCATCGCCTGGCGATGCTAGAACTGGCGATAGCCTCGAATCCGCATTTCACGCTTTCGCGCGTGGAGGTAGAGCGCCCGGGGCCGTCGTACCTGGCCGATACGCTGCGTATCTTGCGCGAGCAGTGGGGCAGCGATGTAGCGCTCTATTTCCTGCTGGGCTGGGATAGCCTGGAGGAGTTGCATACGTGGTACAGGCCCGATGCTATCCTGGCGCGATTGACGCGCCTGGTCGCCGTCGGGCGCCCTGGCTATGGCGATGAGGGCGAGCGCCTCAAGCAACTGGAGGCGCGCCTGCCAGGCATTGCGCAGCGTTTGCTCGTCGTGCCGGCGCCACAACTGGAGATCTCTTCTACAGACCTGCGGCGGCGCGTTGCGGAGGGCAGGCCGATCAAGTATCAATTGCCGGAAGCGGTGGAACAATATATCGTAGAGCATCATCTCTATCGATGAAATTCAGAGTCCAGGAAGCGGAGGACAGCTATGCCGCCTATGCAGTTCGAACTGGGTGATCGCCTGCGGCTGCGCAAGCAACACCCCTGTGGGGGCTTCGATTGGAAAGTAGTACGCCTGGGAGCCGATATCGGGCTGCGCTGCGAAAAGTGCGGGCGCCGCGTGCTCCTGCCGCGCTCAGAGGTCGAACGGCGCACAAAGCAGCGGCTCCCCCGCCTGCCAGAGAGCGAAGAAGATCCATTTTGTTAAGGAGAAAGAGGTCATGGCTTTAGCCTCGCAACGAGAAGGGTTCCTCACACTTCTCAAAAAGAAAAACTTTGTACGCATCTGGCTGGCCCAGCTCATCTCCTTAACCGTCTTCAACGCCTCGAATTATGGTCTGCTGATCCTCATCGAGAACATCACCGGCTCAACGACGCTGGTAGCGCTGGCGATCATCTGTTTCAGCCTGCCAGCGGTGCTTTTTGGCGCACCTGCGGGCGTCTTTGTGGACCATATGAATAAACGGCGCGTCCTGTGGGGCAGCAACTGCCTGCGCGCTATCGCCAGCTTTATTTTTGTTATTTCGCTGCTCATCAGTCACCATCTACTGCTGCCCGTTTATCTGCTCACGTTTTTAATTTCACTTATCAGTCAATTCTTCACACCGGCGGAGGGATCTACTATCCCTATGCTGGTGAGCGAGGAAGAACTGATGCCTGCGCTCTCATTGTTTAATATCACCTTCATGCTCTCGCAAGCTCTGGGCTATACCATCTTTGGCGCGGCGGCGCTCCTGCTGCTGCCGACGTTCAAGCTTTTCGGCCTGACCATCGATTCGATTGTGCAATTGTACGTCATCGCCGGCTTACTCTATCTTGTGTGCGCGCAACTGATCGCGCTGATCCCTCAGAAGAGCTTCGTGCAAAAATCGCAGCCCGGGCAAAAAACCGGGCCGGTAGCCAGCGAAACGCTCGGCATCTTGAACAGCGTATGGAACGAGACGCGGCAGGGCTGGAGCTTTGTGCGCGGCAACAAGCAGCTCTTCCTTGCTGTGGTGCAGCTCTCCTTTGCCGGTGTGCTGCTGCTGCTCATCAGCCTGCTCGCGCCGACCATTGTCACGAAACTGCTGGGCTTCCCGGCGAGCACGATGGCTTTCGTCTTCGCCCCCGCTGGCATTGGACTCGTCGCCGGCTCGATCCTTATGCCGCGCATCACGAAGCGACTGGGCCGGGGCCGCACCGTCTTCATTGGTATCCTGATCATGACCGCCGCGACGGCGCTGGTGCCGCTGTGCACATTTCTGATGCGCCTGCTCAATCCTCAGCACTGGAACGGCAGCCCGATCCTGCTCAGCGTCATCGCCTTCCTGATGCTCATGGCCGGCTTCGGCCTCGATTGCGTCAACATTCCTGCCCAGACCGAGATGCAGGAACTCTCGCCCGACTGGATCAAGGGCCGCGTGCTCGCCCTTCAGCTTGTGCTCTACAATGCCGTCTCTATCCCCGTGCTGCTGTTCGTGGGCGCGATCAGCGATATTTTTGGCGTTGATCGCGTGCTTTATTTGATGGCTGCCTTTGAGCTGGCCTTTGGTCTCTGGGGCCTGTACTATGCGCGCAAGCATCCGCCACAGCCCCCGCTGAAGCTGGAGATGGAGGTCGAGGTCATAGAAGAGCAGTATGAGGCCGACGAAATCATGCCGCTGGAATATCATGCCATTGACTGAATTGTGCTGTTGCGTTTACAATAGAGGCACGAGATGGTGGTGAATATGCGATATCGCGGGCAGCAAAGAAATGCTTATTGATACACAGCTTATGGCGCAAATAGCGCCGTACCAGCCCTGGCTGATAATTGCGGCGGTGTTCGTACTCTTCATCCTGCTGCGCGTCACGCGGAAGGGGCTGCGCCGGCGCGTCGATGAGATCGGCTACCGGTTCATGGGGGAAAGAGGAGGACTCTTCTGGCTCTGGCTGAATGCGCCGGGCGTGATGCTGCACGAGTTGAGCCACGCCTTTGTCGTGCTGCTGTTCAGTCCCTTTGGGTTCCGCATCACCAGCATCACGCTGTTTCGCATCAAACCGGTGATGCCGCGCATCAATGGCCGGGTGGTGCGCGCGGGCGGGCGGCTCTCGCTCCAGCTCGGTGAGGTGCAATACGTGCGCCCGCAGGGCCGCTTCATGAGCTATATCGGCGATGGCTTTAGCGGCATCGCACCCCTCTTCGGTGGAATCGCAGCCTTTACCCTGCTCTACTGGGTTGCTACCGGCTACAATCTCTGGGATTTTCCCCTCGATGCACACCAGCATCTCCAGCTTTTACGGCCCGGCTGGCCCTGGTGGACGCTGATCTTCGCCCCCTATCTGATCCTTACCGTAACCTCCGAGTTGTGGCCCAGCCGGCAGGACTGGCACGGCGCGCGCTGGTTCGTTGGCGGCCTGGTGCTGCTCATCCTCGCGGGCATCGCGCTTCTGTGGTATCTGAAGAAGGCGAGCATGCTGCTCCTCTTTAGCACGCTCGTTGCCTCACACATCAACTTCGCGCTGATCGTACTGCTCGCGCTGGACCTCTTCTTCCTCATTATCGCCGAAATACTTGTCCAGGCCCTGAGAAGGTAATGGTTATGACTTCATACTGCCGAAGGTCAGGCCGCTCTGCCAGTAGCGCTGCAAGCACAGGAAGCCGACGATCAGCGGCACAATCGAGACCAGCGAACCCGTGACGACGATGGTATAGAGAAGCTGGGAACCGCCTCCGGCGCTCGCCTGCTGATTCCAGTTCGCCAGTCCAACCGTCAGCGGATAGAAGCTGGGGTTGCTCAGCACCAGCAGGGGCAGAAAGTAGTTATTCCAGGTGCCCACGAAGACCAGCAGCAGCACCGTCACAAATCCTGGCATCAGAATACGCAGCGCGACGCTCCAGAAAATGCGCAGTTCGCCGGCGCCATCGACGCGCGCGGCATCCAGCAGATCGTCGGGCACGGCCTGCTCCGCGTAGACGCGCATGAGATAGACGCCAAACGGGCTGACCAGTGACGGCAGAATTACCGCCAGCGGCGTATTAATCAGGCCGATTTTGCTCAGCAGCAGGTACGTCGGCACAGCCAGCGCGGTTGCCGGCACCATGATCGCGCCGAGGATGATGGCGAAAACCAGCGTGCGACCGGGAAAGCGGAACTTGGCGAAGACGTAACCGGCCAGCGTCGCGATCAGCGTAGCTCCCACAGCGCTCACTATCGAATAATAGGTCGTGTTCCAGAGCCAGGTCAGGAAGACGCCGCTATCATAGGTGAAGACATCGCTGAGGTTGCGAAAGAGATTGAAGTCGGGAGCAAACCACAGGCCGAAGGTTGTAAACAGCTCCGCATTCGTCTTGGTCGAGGAGACGATCAGCCAGAAGAAAGGCAGCAGGAAGTAGATCAGGAAGATCAGCAGGAATACCGTTGCCAGCGCCTGAAGCGACCAGCCTGCACGCCGCACCTGCCCGGCGCTGGAGGCCGGGACCTGAGCCGATGCTGGAGCTTTCGCAATAGTAGCCATTAGCGCTGCCTCCCTCCTCTATTTGTGACGAGCATAAAGATATATGAGAAGATGAAGACGACGATACCCAGCGCGAACGAGACGGCGGCGGAGTAGTTGTATTGCTGGTTCGTAAAAGCGAGCGTATAGGCATAGAGATTCGGCGTGTAGTGATCCTGGATAACCGAAGAGGCAATCGTGGACAGGATCGATGGCTCGTTGAAGAGTTGCAGCGTGCCGATGATAGAGAAAACGGCGGTCAGGATGATGGCCGGCGCGATCAGGGGGATCTTGATGTAGCGTGCCACATCCCAGCCGGTTGCGCCATCGACGCGTGCGGCATCGTAGAGTTCCGGGGAGACGGCCTGCAAGGCGGCGAACATAATAATCATGTTATAGCCGGTCCACTGCCAGGTGACGATATTGCCCAGCGAGGGCAGCATTCCCGCATCGGTCAGAAAGCCGGGCGCCGGCAGGTGGAAGATGCTGGCAAGCTGCGCAAAAGGGCCGATGTTGGAGCTGTAGAGATAGCCCCACAGCAGCGCCGAGATCACGCTGGGAATGGCGTAGGGCAGGAAGAAGCCCAGGCGAAAGAGCGTGCGCAGGCGGGCAACGCCGCTGTCGAGCAGCAGCGCGAAGATCAGGGCGAGGCCAAGCATGATCGGCACCTGGACCAGCAGCAGCAGCACGGTATGGCGGATGCCTTCCCAGAAGTTACCATCGTGGAGCACCTGGAGATAGTTCTGGATGCCGATGAAAACCGACCCGCCGACCAGTCGATCCGCGAAGAGGCTGATTCCGAGGGCGTAGCCCAGCGGGAGAATGAAAAAGAAGGCAAAGAGAACGAGAAACGGGACCAGGAAGAGGTAGGGCAGGCCCACGCGTCTGCGCCAGAGATGCCAGCGTAATGAAGCCGGCGTTGCATGGTCCGCTTTAACAAGTTGTTGCTGCATAGAAGCCACCTTCCTGCATGATTATGGCATGGGCAGGTAGCCGGCGCAAGGACGCAGCCTTTGCGCCGGCTACCTGCCCTACCGGGCTAGCCGGTCACAGTAAAGCCCTGACTTCTGGCGTAGGATGTCACGTTCTTTTGCAGGTTCTGCATCGCCTGCACGAGCGTAATTTTACCACTGGTTGCCGATCCTAACTGATCGGTCATCTGGGTATACACGTAGTCCTGGAAGGGACTCCACTGGTAAGTGAGATCGATCTGGTCGGAGGCGGCGATAAAGACCTGGTTGACCTTCTGCCCGCCGTAGAAATCGCTCGGCGCGTTGAAGGCTGGATCGGCCAGCACGGCTTTGAGCGTCGGGAAGAGGAACTGCTTTTGTGCCAGCATCATGGCCGAGGTCTTATCGTGGTTGAGCCACATCGCGAATTCCGCGGCCTCTTTGGGATGCGCGCTCTGCGTCGTTACCGCATCGGTTGAGCCGCCCCAGTTTGCCGAGATGTGATCGCCGGCGTTCCACTGTGGCAGCGGAGCCGCCCGCCACTTGCCGGAAGACTTCGCCGCGACGCCGGAGAGGAAGACCGGTCCCCACGCCGCCGAGATCCAGGTCGCGTAAGTGCCGTTTGCCAGTCCGGCATACCAGTCGTTGGTAAAGTCGGGGGCCGTGGCTACGGCTTTGGTGCTGATGAGGTTATCCCAGTATTGCGCAACCTTCATAGCGCCCTGGTCGTCGAGATTGATCGCGACGTTGGTGCCGTTGACCTTGAAGGGGCGCGAACCCGCCTGCCACGCCAGCGAATTGAACCAGCCGCCGTCGTTGGGCGAGAAGTCGGTCATGTAAATTTTGGGATTCGCCTTGTGCAGTTGAACCGCTTCCTGCGCGTACTGGTCCCAGGTCTGAGGGACGGCCAGGTGATACTGGCTGAAGATATCCTCGCGGTAGAGCAGGGCCATCGGGCCGCTGTCCTGCGGGATGGCGTAGACCTTCGATCCCTGCGAGACCTGCGCCCAGGTCCAGGGCACGTAGTCGTCCTTGATAGAGTTCGCGCCGTATTGCGAGAGATCGACCAGCTTGCCCGTCAACTCGAAGGTTGGCAGGTACTGGAATTCAATCTGCACGACATCGGGCGCGCCTGATCCGGCCTTGAGGGCCGTGCGCAATTTCGTGTACTCCGGGGTGCCCTGACCGGCATTCACCAGCTTGACCTTGATATTGGGGTGCGACTTCTCAAAGAGATTCACTTCTTGCTGGAGGTTGGGCACCCACGACCAGAAGGTAAGCGTCACAGGACCGCTGGAGGTCGTTGTCCCGCCAGTGCCGCCACCACAGGCAGCGAGCAGGGCGATCAGCGCCGCGGCCATGAAAAGCGTTCCCATCGTTCCAATCTTGCGGGGCAGGAAATAGTTCGCCATACGTCATCTCCTCACTGAGTGTCGGATGATACCACATTGGTCGTATCGAGATCTACAGGCGCTACAAGATACTATCCAGGATCAAATGTAGGAGTCGGGACCACCTCCTTCTTTAATCTTTAAGATCCGGGGCGAACGCTTCCTCGCCGGGCGGGGCCGTCGATCCCCGCACCTTCAGTGTGGGCACGAGCAGCGGCGGCGAGGTTGTCTGCCTCCCTTCGATCATGCTAAATACAAGCTCCATCGCCTTTCGCGCAAGCGCGCCGATATCCACGGCCACTGTCGTTAAGGGGGGCGCCATGTAAGCAGCCAGAACGATGTCATCAAAGCCGACGACGGATAGATCGCGCGGAACGTGCATGCCCATCTTCCAGGCAGTGTGGATGACGCCTATTGCCATCAGATCGTTCGTAGCGAAGATGGCCGTAGGCGGATCAGGCAGAGAGAGCAGTGCCTGCGCCGCTGCGGCTCCGCTCTCCAGCGTGGAATTGCCGAACTTGAGCAGGGCCGGATCGAGGGGATATCCGGCGTGGGCCAGGGCCGCGCTACAACCGGCGACGCGCAGGTGATGATTGAGCCTGCCCCCCTCCGTCCCATGCGCGACAATGCCGATACGGCGATGACCAAGCTCGAGCAGATGTTCGCCGGCCAGCCATCCACCGCGCGCGAAATCGAGGCCGACGGCAGGTGCAGCCGCTTCCTCCTCCTCCTCTTCCCACATGCAACATACAAGGGGGAGACCCGATGTCGTCATCGAATGCACGGCCTGCCATGAGAGGCCCTCCGGCATGGCGATGATGCCATCGACGCGCCGCGAGGCGAGATCTTCCAGCAGTTCCTGTCCCAGTCGTTCATCTTCATACGTGTTGGTGACAGAGACGCGATAGCCGGAAGCGTAGGCGATGCGCTCGGCTGTTTCTGCGATTTCGGCATAGAAAGGATTGATGAGCTTGGGCAGGACGAGGCCAATCGTGGACGTTTGCTGTTTAATGAGGCTGCGGGCCACAAGATTCGGACGGTAGCCCATTTCGCGGGCATACTTCAGAACTCTGGCACGCGTCGCCTTGCTGATCGATCCTTTGCCGGAGAGCGCATACGAGACCGTCGTCGCCGTGACGCCCGCCGCCTTCGCGATGTCGTAGATCGTCGTCATCTGGCCCTCCCCTGAACGGCTGCCACAGGATATGGCACACTAATCTCTAGTTAATCGATAAAGTCCTGGACCTGTACAAACTATAACAAGCAGGTTGCATTATGTCAATGGCCTGTAAGTGCATTCAGATAGAACGCGCTTACGGGCCATTGCAGACTTGTTCTCGCCGCCGCAGGCGGCGAAGGGAAGAAAAGAAGGCTGGAGGCACCCCAGACCCCGGCAAGGGGCTGGCCGCCCCTTGCAACCCCGCTTCTCAAGCAGCTCCCAAAAATTCGGGATGACTCATGTCGCTTGCTTGAGGGCGCTTACCCTTCTTGGGGCTGGCGCGAGAGGCGCGTCCCGAAGATGGCGAGAACGATCAGCGCAGCCACCCACATCCCCGCCGTTAGCAGCCCGTTCACATGTATCTCCTCTGTGTTGTTGAGGAAGAGCACCCAGGTGCCATCTATCGCCCCATGGAAGAGAATAGCCATAAGGGTACTTCTCTTCGTGTTGATATAGGCCCAGGCAATCAGAATGCTGAGCGCCGGCGTCTGGAGCATGAGCACCAGGAAGTTAAGCGGCGTGTCTGCGTCAAGGATGTAGATGGGCAAATGCCACAGGCCCCAGATGACGCCCAGGATTAAAGCTGCCGTGAGCGGATTGAAACGGGAGAGCAGGTGCGGAAGGGCATAGCCACGCCACCCCGGTTCCTCGGCAATTCCTGCCTCGACACTCCCAACGAATACTGCGGGAATGATAAGGAGGAAAGGGGAATACCAGGCGGTCAGGTAAGGACTGACGGGAAGCGGCCAGCCCAGCAGGCGCGCAACTGCCATCACTGCCAGTATAATCGCTGTCATGGTAAAGAGCACCACAGCGTACCACCGAAGGCCGACACGCCAGCGCGCCAGACTCCTGAAGTACTCCCGCAATCCGCCTTTGCCAGCAACGAGCGCCGTCAGAACGATAGCCGAGATCGTCGGCCCCCACCCGGAGAACCGGAACATGAGGGTGGCAGTCAAGGAATTTGGATCCAGTTTGAAGCGCAAAACGCCCGATTGCAAGGCCAGCAGCAGGAACCATCCTCCCCATGTGATCGCGAAGGCAAGGCCAAAGAAGGCCAGAAGCTGATAGCGTTTCAGCCAGGGGTTGTAACGTGATGCAGTAGATTCTATAGATGTTTCTTTCGCCGAAGAGACGGTAAGATTTCTTTCCATGTTCGAGATTGACCTTTCTCTGGAAGACTGATTCCAGTGATTTTCAGGATTATACAGATTCGCTGAGAAGAGTATGCCGCTAGAAGGGAGCTGGTACAATGCAGAAGACTGATCAGTCAATGTACAAATGGAGAACATCCTGTAGAAAATTGCGAAATAGCGCGGAAAATAGAAGCATGTTTCTCCTTTATTCGAGGAAATAATAAAGAACGCAGTTTAAAAAGTGCAGGAGGGATAATGCAAAAAATGCCAGCGAAGCTGAATCCAAACCATCGTTTGAAACAAGAGAGACAACAACGCGGATGGTCACAGGCGCGGGTCGCAGAGCAGATTGGCACAGAGGCAGTCAATGTGAGCCGATGGGAACGTGGCTTCTCTTCACCTTCTCCATATTATCGTGAGAAGCTCTGTAATCTCTTTGAAAAGAGCGCCCAGGATTTAGGATTTATTGTGCCAGGAGACCATACAGAGGAAAGGGAACCTGCTGAGGACCAGCCGCAGCCTGTTGTTTCTCAGCCAGTGCAACAAAATACGCGCATGCCCCCGTCGCCTTCACACCAGGCAAGGATTCTCGCGGCCCTGAGCTATCTTCTCTGGTGGGCGAGCGGCCTGCCTGTATTGCTCCTCGGCAGCGAGGATGATTTTGTGCTTTTTCATAGCTTGCAGTCGATACTATTTTTCGGTTCAGTCAGCTTTCTGGAAGCCGTTTGTATCTTAATCCTGAATCTCCCTCTGCCCGACGGCGTTCTCCTGTTCTTTGCTCTTTTCCTCTTTGCCCTGAATGTGGTGGTTCTGCCCTCCTGGATTGTGGGGATCGTGAGAGCTTCACAGGGAAGCTATAGCAAACTTCCTTTTGTTGGCACTGTTAGCGAGAAACTGGCTGCTGCGATGAGACAGCGAGCCGGAGCGAGCAGCGGCAATGGCTAGCCAGCACACTGGATTCACCTCACTACGGCCATCGTGGTTCTTGACTGTCTCTATGCGATTATGATATTAATGTAACGTGCGTAGCAAATTTGTAATAAGGAATAACGCGAAGTTCAGGAAAGGCTCTGATGGCGATGGCAAACATCTTCCGCTTGCTTGCCGATGAAGAAAAATTTACCGATGAACTTTTTGCATTTGTCACAGATCGCAACGCCGACAGCCGCAACGAGCGCGCCATTATCAGCGTTTTGCACGAGGTGGCGCCGCAGATCGTTTCGGTTGCCGAATGCATGGTCATCGATGGCGTTGACGAGCGTCACTACGTCGCGGATTACGTTCATGCTGTGTTGAACGGCGAAGGACTCTACGAGTAGCCAGCCGGCGCAAAATCGATACATTTTCCCTGCATAGGCGCGCGATTTATCACGCTCATTCGGCTCCAGAGGTGCATCCAGGCGCGATAATGAAGAGAGACAACCAGGTTCGGCAATCGAGAGCATTGTTGGGATGGCGTAGGGACGGCATCCTTTCCCTTGCCGATCTTGTTCGTTAATCTTCATTATCGCGCGCCTGCGCACAAGAGGATCTCCGGTTTGAATTGTTAAACCACATCGGCCAGTTCATACATCACATTGGCAATCGTTGCGAGAGCGGCGGTTTCGGCGCGCAGAATGCGCGCTCCTAGTGTCACAATCTGCACATTATGTCCGCGCGCCAGCATGACCTCATCCGCCGTCAGGCCCCCTTCCGAACCAATGAAAAGCGCAACCGTCAGCGGAGCGGGCTGCGCATTCGTGCCATGTGTTACAGCGCTGCGCAGGGCATCGCGCAGGCTGCACTCGCGCTCCTCTTCCCACGGCATGAGCGCCAGCGCGCCGGGTTTCAGATCGTTCAGTGCGTGTGCCAGCGGTTGAGCGGGCAACAATGCGGGCAGGCGTGCGCGCCCGCACTGCTCCGCCGCTTCCTGGATGATGCGCTGCCAGCGCCGCTGCTTCGCCACTCCCGCGTCCTCCAGCCCCGCCATAGAGCGGCGGCAGAGCAGCGGGGCGAAGGTTGTCACACCCAGTTCCGTCCCTTTCTCCAGAATCCACTCGAAGCGGGCCGACTTGAGCAGCCCTTGATAGAGCGTCACGCGCACGGATGGCTCGCGCCGGCCAGGCCGCCGCTCCAGCGCCTGCACCGCTACGCCGGAGCGCTGGCTTTTTGTGATGGCGCAGAGCAGTTCGTCGCCGCTGTTGTCCAGCAGCGCCAGTTGCTCGCCGATTCCCAGGCGCAGGACATCGCGTATCTGGTGAGCAACCGGCTCCGGCAGAGTAATGATCTTGGAGCCGTGCAGCAGTTCGGGGGCGACAAAAAAGCGATGCATAGGAGCTTATCTCCGTTCAGGAAATGTAGAGGCAGCCCTTGCGGCGGCCAGGAAGACCAGAAAGCGATGCATAGGAGCTTATCTCCATTCAGGAAATGTAGAGGCAGCCCTTGCGGCGGCCAGGAAGACCAGAAAGCGATGCATGCCTATCCCCGCCTGCGCAGCACGAGCGCCAGCCAGTCGTCGATCATCGTCTGCTCAACCAGTTCCAGCCCGGCCTCCAGCAGCGGTCCCTCGGCGTCGGCGCGGCGCTCCTCGATGATGCCGCTCACAACCAGCACACCCTGGGGCGCGAGCACCCGCGCGAGTTGCGGGGCCAGCGCGCCGATGATATGCGCGATAATGTTTGCCAGCACCAGGTCATATTGCCCGGCCATGCGCTCCGCCTGCGCCTCATCGAGCGTTCCCTCCACCACAGTGATACAGTCTGAGAGTCCATTCATGGTGGCGTTCTCCGTCGCGCTCTCCACGGCCACGCTGCTATTATCGATAGCGTAGACATGCGCCGCGCCCAGTTTCGCAGCCGCGAGCGCCAGGATGCCGGATCCGGTGCCAACGTCGAGGACGCGCATTCCTGGCCGCACGCGCCGCTCGACCTGCTCCAGACACATGCGCGTCGTGGGGTGCAGGCCCGTGCCGAAGGCCATGCCGGGATCGAGCGTGATAACAACCTCATCCGCTGCGGGCGTATATTCGCGCCACGAGGGGCGAATTACCAGCCTCCGGCCAATGTGCGTCACATGATAATAGTCCTTCCAGGCGTTGGCCCAGTCTTCCTCTTTTACTACGCGCGTTTGCAGTTCTCCAACGAAGCGCTCTCCCAAACTCGATAGATGCCAGAGGCCCTCGGCAACGCGCTGGCGCACCTCCTCCTCCCTGCCGTCGATGGGGAGGTAGGCGTGCAGCAGGACAGGCTGTCCGGGCAGGACGCGATACTCCTGCCCGTCGTTAATCAATTCTATGGGTTCTTCGATGGCTATGGTTTCGTTGGTATAGCGGCTCAAAAGCTCGCTCACCGCCTCTACCGCTTCGGGGTGAGCCTGCACACTTAATTCCATCCACTGCATTTTATATGGTTCTCTTTCTTAAAAGATAAGTCTGATGTCCGGCATCATCGCGCGCTCGCGCCTGCGGCGGAGCCGCACCAATGCCCGGCGGAAGCACTGAGCATCGGACACTTTCTTAAAGAATATGTCTGGTTCTCAATATAATAGCCTGCTTGCACCTGCGGCGTTCGCCGAACAGGGTGTGTTTCGCGAACAATGCGCTTCGCGCATTGTTCGCGAAACACACCCTGTTCCTGGCGCAGCGGAGCGGCGCCAGGATCCGGCGAGAGAGGGCGAAGGCGCCGGGGAGCAGACGCCACTCACACGATCTCGTAATAGTCGTAAGTTGTTCTAATCTGAAAGCCGCAGGAGCGATACAGTGCCAGCGCGGGTGCATTGGTCGTATCCACATAGAGCACAATTGGCTGCTGGCTCTTCGCACGGATGGTGCGAATGGCCTCCTCCAGCATTTGCTGCCCATAACCGCGCCTGCGATAATCGGGAACGATGCCAAAGCTATAGATGCCGAACTCGTCACTGGTCTCGTCCAGGCGCAGCAGTCCCACCGGCTCCTCGCTGCCTGTCGATCCTTCACGAAAAGTCATGATGTAGAAGCGGCGGTCAGGACCGCCGCGCCTGGCTACCATTTCCCTCGTCTCCGCTTCGGGATAGCCGAAGCTAGCGGCCATGATCGCGGCCAGCAGGTCAAGATCAGCGTCACCGGCCTCGCGAAAATGGAGGCGCGTATCAAGCGCTGATTGCCCCTGGAAATGCTCCAGCACCATCTCGTATTCTGAGAAGGAGTAACGTGCGCCGATACTGGCGGCAAAGGCACAGCCAGAGTTTGAGGCACGCTCGCAGGACAGGAGCATCTTGCGCACACCGCGCCAGGCACATTCCTCTTTCGCGGCGGAGAGCAGTGTACTGAAAATGCCCCGGCGCCGGTGGTCCGGGTGTACCATGCCGCTCAGTTCCTGCTGCTCGGGATCAAAGCTGTCAAGAGCCAGGTAGCCAACAAGCCTGCCATGCTCATAGAAGAGAAAATCATCGACGACGACGCCAGGGCGTGCTCGCAGCAATTCCCAGTTCAGCCGCAGGTGCAGGTTTTCATAGCGATTGCAGACCTCAACGAGCTGCTCGATGGCGGTCAGTTCCGTCTCGGTTAATGTCTGTTTTTTGACCAGTCCCTCCCTTATCTCCTCGGACATAATTGCTGCTCTTCCCCTTGCTATTCTAAGGATGGGAGGGGGCCAGCAACAGGGCGGGGGCAAGCCCCGCCCCTACCATATACAGGTGCCTGGTGGGTGTGTATGGTAGGGGCGACCCTTGTGGTCGCCCTGCCCCGGCGGTCTCCCTACACTTCCCCGTCAAAACACTGCTGGTTCCATATAGACGCCGAACACCGAGCGGAAAACATCCATGATCTCTCCCAGTGTGGCATAAGCCCTGACCGCCTCGATGATCGCCGGCATTGTATTTTCTGTGCCCTCGGCCACGCGCCGCAGATTCTCCAGAGCTTTTTTGACCGCCGTGGCATCGCGCTCGCGGCGCACGCGATTGAGGCGTTCAAGGTGCGTTTTCTGCCCCTCATAATCGACGTAGAGCGTTGGCACCTTGAGATCTTCTTCGATCACATAGTCGTTGACGCCGACAATCGTGCGCCTGTGCTGATCGATCTCCTGCTGGTAGCGATAGGCGGATTCGGCGATCTCGCGCTGGAAGAAGCCATTCTGGATGCAGGCCATCACGCCGCCCAGTTCCTCGATGCGCTTCAAGTAATCCATCGCCGCCTGTTCCGTCTCGTCGGTCAGCGCTTCCACGAAGTAGGAACCGCCGAGTGGATCGACGGTATTGGTGACGCCGCTTTCGTGCGCAATAATCTGCTGGGTGCGCAGTGCGATCAGCGCCGCACGTTCGGTTGGCAGGGCCAGTGCCTCATCGAGCGAGTTGGTATGCAGCGATTGTGTGCCGCCGAGTACAGCCGCGAGGGCCTGAATGGTGGTGCGCACGATATTGTTGTCGGCCTGCTGCGCGGTCAGCGAGACGCCCGCCGTCTGGGCGTGGCAGCGCAGCATCCACGAGCGCGGATCCTTTGCTCCGTAGCGTTCGCGCATCAACCTGGCCCAGAGGCGCCGGGCCGCGCGGAACTTGGCAATCTCTTCGAAGAAATCGTTATGCACATCAAAGAAGAAGGAGAGACGCGGCGCGAACTCGTCGATCTTCAAGCCGCGCGCCAGCGCTGCATCGACATAGGCCAGCCCGTCGGCGAGGGTAAAGGCCAGTTCCTGAACGGCGGTAGCGCCCGCCTCGCGGATGTGATAGCCGCTGATGCTGATGGTATTCCACTTTGGCATGTAGCGCGTGCCAAATTCGATAGTATCTACCACCAGGCGCATAGATGGCTCCGGTGGGAAAAGAAATTCTTTTTGCGCGATATATTCTTTAAGAATATCGTTCTGGAGCGTACCGCCAAGTTTCTCTCTTGGAAAGCCCTGTTTCTCCGCATTGACAATATACATGGCCCAGATCACAGAGGCCGGGCTATTGATCGTCATCGAGGTCGTGATTTTATCGAGCGGCAAATCCGCGAACAATATCTCCATGTCGGCCAGCGAGGAGACGGCCACGCCGCATTTGCCGAACTCGCCCGCCGCCATCGGATGATCGGTATCGTAGCCATAGAGCGTTGCCATATCGAAGGCGGTGGAGAGTCCCGTCTGCCCCTGCTTGAGAAGATATTTGAAGCGTGCGTTGGTATCCTCGGCTGTGCCAAAGCCGGCGAACATGCGCATAGTCCACGGCCTGGCGCGGTACATCGTGGGCTGGACGCCGCGTGTGTACGGATATTCGCCAGGCATTCCAAGATCGCGCTCGTAGTCCAGCGACGCGTTATCCTGCGGCATGTAGACACGCTGTATCGGCACGCTGGATGTGGTCATCAGGTTGTCGCGCTCGGGTATGCGCTGCACCGATTTTTTTACCGTCGTCTCTTCCCAGGTAGTGCGCCTTGCCCTGAGGCGTTCCAGCTCGCATTTATCGAAAAGTGTGCCTTGTTCGACAACAGGCTGCTCTGGCTTTGTCGATTTCTGCTCAAGCATAATGTCAGTTTCTCCTCTATGAGCTACAAGGTGAGAAATGATTTCTCTACTGATCTACATTCGTCGCTATGACGTATTTTATCATTACCGGCGGCGCCAGGTTGCGTTTCGTGCGGCGGATCGCCGCTGCCGTGATATAGCGCCCACCCGCAACTGGAGGGCCGCTGCCGGCTGGAAAACAGCGGTATCGTTCATATAGATCGCCGGGTATCTAACGGATAGTCATCAGATAACGCCATGTGCAGGTGTTTCTGACGACTCACCGCTGCGCGGTGCGCCACAAGGTGGAGTCTGTGGGCTGAGTGCCGCAGGCACTCAGCTCACAGACTCCACCTTCGAGCGGGGCGCCTGCGGCGCCTCCGAATCAGGCACAAGGTGTTATGTAATGCGATGTGCCTGATGTGGTGCGCCCCCGGCGCCCCCTCTCTGGTGAGAGTCTGTGGGCGGGCGCCTGCGGCGTCTCCGAATCAGGCACAAGGTGTTATGTAATGCGATGTGCCTGATGTGGTGCGCCCCTGGCGCCCCCTCTGGTGAAGAGTCTGTGGGCGGGGCGCCTGCGGCGCCTCCGAATCAGGCACAAGGTGTTATGTAATGCGATGTGCCTGATGTGGTGCGCCCCTGGCGCCCCTGGCGCCCCCTCTGGTGAAGAGTCTGTGGGCGGACGCCGCAGGCGCTCCGCCCACAGACTCTTCACCCTGGCGAGCCGCGCAGCGGTGAGCCGTCAGCGCAACTTGCACCCGGCATTAGATAAGGAACCAGTAAACTATGCTGAGGACAGCATATCGATGATTTGCGCAACCAAAAACAGTAATTCGTTGATGGAAAGCTTATAAGTTCATTGAAATATAGGTCTAAAAGTACTATTAAAAAGCAGAGGCACGGAAAGATAACCGAATCCTTGTTATAATAGAGCAAGCGATCAGATAAACGCAGACTCCTCGATTGCATTGGTAGTCCGCTCGTCATTTCATAGGAGATGCTTCTGTGCATGGATTAATCTTCGTCACGTGGGAAAAATACCTGGCTGCACGGTTTCAAGGAGACATTATTAGTCGATATCGCGCCAGGCTTGATGGCATCATCCCTTCTCCTCTGCTGGCGGACCGGGTTTATAACGATGCCGCCCTGCTAGCCGCCGTTAGTGCTGCTAGCGATATCACTCATGTTCCCGCCGATACATTATTAAGAGAGTACGGCTACTACTTTATAACCAATGCACTGACGCGTCACCGCTGTGCCTACCTGCTCAGTCAGACCAATAATGGTCTTGATTTGCTTCTTGCCATGCATGACGCGCACGAGCAGATGTCACGTCTTCCTGATGGGCTGACGCCGCCGCTGTTTAAATATCGTCGCTCTCCTCACGATCCTGATGCATTGATTGTTGTCTATGACAGTGAGCGCAGGCTCTGTTCGGTGCTGTGGGGAGCCATCGAAGGCACAGCAGCTTATTATGGCGAGAGGGTCCAGGTGAATGAAGTTAGATGCATGAACAGGGGCCACCCTGTCTGTGAGTTCGAGGTGAAGTTCTTTGCGATCCCTGGCCGTAGCGATGTTCCGCAGCAGGACGAGCAACACCGGCTCTCGCAGCAGCAATTCGCGGACCTCGTTCTTTCCATATTGCCTAAAGAGGAAGGTATGACGCTGGGGGAATTGCAGGAATTCCTCAGAATGAGGGGCGTCAGCCAGCAGCAGCAGCGGCCCGCCCTGATCCTCCAGGCGCTCTTGCATCTGCATTATGCGGGCCTGGTGGCGAGCACAGCCAATCGCCCGGGCGATGACTTTATTAACCGCCGCTACTGGCGCGTCCCTACCTCTGGATAATGCTTACACTTCGACGGACATTGCCACCGCGCCACCGCCGCCCAGGCAGAGCGCTGCCAGGCCGCGCCCGCCGCCGCGCCGCCGTAGTTCATAGATCAGCGTTATCAGCACACGCGAGCCACTGGAGCCGATAGGATGCCCCAGCGCCACCGCGCCGCCGTTGACGTTGACGCGCGACCAGTCCCAATCCAGTTCCCGGCCATTGGCGAGCGTTTGCGCGGCGAATGCCTCGTTGATCTCGATCAGGTCGAAGTCGCCAAGCTGCATGCCGGTACGCTCCAGCAGACGCCTGATCGCGCGCGGGGGCGCGGCAAAGATATAGCGCGGCTCAATGGCGGCAGAAGCATAGCCAGTAATACGCGCCAGTCTGGTCAGGCCATGCGCTCTGGCAAAATCCTCATCCACAACCACGGTAGCCGAGGCGCCATCGCTCAGGCCGGGTGCATTGCCGGCTGTGACCGTGCCGCCTTCCTGGAAGGCCGGCCTTAGCCCCTTGAGTGCCTCCAGGGTGGTTTCGCGGCGTATTGGTTCATCGCTATCGACAACTACGGTGCCCTGCTTCTGCTTCACTTCGATAGGCACGATCTCTTCCTTGAAGCGCCCCGCATCGGTGGCGGCTGCGGCCCGCTGGTGGCTTCGCAGCGCGAAGCGATCCTGCTCATCGCGACTGATGCAGAATTTATCAGCGATAATCTCCGCCTCGTTGCCCATATGGATATCTTCAAAGGCGCACCAGAGGCCATCATGTACAACGCTGTCGACGAGTTTGCCATCGCCCATACGATAGCCGGTGCGTGCTTTGGGGAGCAGATAGGGGGCGTTACTCATGCTTTCCATGCCACCGGCCACAAATGCCTGCGCGTCACCGGCGCGGATAGCCTGTGCTGCGAGCATCACGGCCTTCAAGCCGGAGCCGCAGACCTTGTTGACAGTGAAGGCCGGGATATCGACGGGGAGGCCGGCATGAACGGCGGCCTGGCGTGCCGGCGATTGCCCGATGCCCGCGGAGACGACATTGCCCATAATCACTTCGTCGATAGCTTCGGGAGCTATGCCCGAACGACGCACCGCCTCTTTTATCGCGATAGCGCCCAACTGCGGCGCGCTAAAGCCGGCAAGGTTGCCCAGGAATTTGCCTGTCGGCGTCCGCGCCGCTCCAACGAGAACGGGGGTATGCTCTGCCATATATGTGCTCCTCCATACTGCCACAGCATCGTGGCTCTCAGAGAGTAGCTGATTTCTAGCTCCATGCTTGCTCGCGCCTGCGGCGCTCGCCTTTATGGAGGGTGTTTTGTGAAACATGGAATGCGCGCAGCGCATTCTTTCACAAAACACCCTCCACTTCTTGCGCGACGAAGCCGCGCGAACGTCTGACGCGAGAGGGCAAGAATGCTAAGAATCGGACATCCTCTCAGGACAAAGCTAGATATTTTCTTCCAGTGTTATTGTATGTCCCTGAGAGTGAGGAGGTCAAACTGCTCTTACCGGGTGTTTGATGCCTGGCGCTCTTGTCCCTCTCGCCGGGCGTTCATGCGGCTCTGCCGCCCACGGATGTAGTTTTGTGTTGTAGAAAAATGCGCGAAGCACATTTTTCTACAACACAAAACTACATCCGGCGAACGCCGCAGGCGTGAGCACATGCTGGTGCCAGAAATCAGATACAGTCTTAAAAGGGCAGAAGATGGCGGATTAATGTGGCTTTGCCGGAAGCTTCCCCATCTTGAACCCTTTCGGCACATTCATATCCCACATCGAATCCGGCACCTTTGAAGGAGATAGCCACTGGACGGTATCATACAACGGCCGGCCGCTGGAGTTCTGCAATACGTTCACCGGCATATAGTGCATATCGAGCAGCAGGATCAGGCCATTCTTGAAGCGGATGCGGTACACCTTCTGGCCGTGGAAAGTGCCTGTGCCGTCATAGACCGCCTGTTTGTTCTTGAGCGCGTTGCGCAGAGAGTCGAGATCGAATATCGAGACATCGACACTCCATTTCTGCGCTCCCCATTGGGCGACATGATGCATCATATCCATGCCGAGCGCGTCATGTTGATCGCGCACAACGTCGACATCCAGCTTATTGTCCATCACCGTCTCGGCGTTCGTCATGCCGCTCGTCATATCGTGATAGGTCGTGATAGAGTACTGTTCTCCGTCTGTGGTTGTTTTGGTCTGGTGCAGGTAAAGTACGTAGGAATCCCAGGACAGATCCGCCGGCAAAGCAAAGCTCTGCTGCGTGATGGCCTGGTGCGGCGTGCCTGGCGCCCAGGGGGGCACAATGCTAATCCCATATGGCAGCACGAAGCGCGTGGAGGCAAGCAGGGCGATGGCGAGAACAGCCGCTGCGGCGAGCGCACCCATAAGGGGAGTTGCGCGGCGCCGCCGTACCGACCGGTGCAGGGGCCTGGGAGCGCGCTGTTTGCTGGACGTGTCTTTACCGCCGCGCGCCGCGATAGCCGCCATCACCGCCTGGTCGACGCGCGCCGATGGGCTGGAGGCGTCAAGGCTGGCAACCAGGTGCGTCGCTCTGCTCAAGATGCGATGCTCGCGGGCGCAGCTCGCGCAGGTCTCGATATGTCTGGAAACCTGGAGCATCTCTTCCTTAGATAGATCGTTCCAGACAGCCAGGTACAGACGCATAATAGCGCAGACATCAGAACCCCTGGCTCCCTCTGGCGGCAGGGGAGGAAGATTGGTGATGTTCATCTTCGGCGCTCCTGTTTTTCTGCGCTATCTTTACTGAGGCGCTGATACTGGTCCATGAACATTCTCTTCGCGCGCGAGATACGTGTCGCCGCTGCATTCGCTGAGATGCCGGTGATCTCCGCTATCTCCTGATAGGGTACACCCTGAGCGGCGCTGAGCACAAGAGCTATAGCATATTCTTCCGGCATACTCGCCAGCGTCTGTCGAATCAATTCTCGCTCGGCAATATCAGGAATGCCGCCGCTGTCGGAAAGAAAATAGGAAAGGTCCTCATGGGCCGCTTCGTCACTGCGCTCGTCGTTGCGATAGCGCGGTGACAGCGGCCACCAGGAAACGCGTTTGCGCCGGCGCAATAGATCGACGCAGAGATTAGTCGCGATGCGATATAGCCATGCCGAGAGCCGTTCGCGCTCATACAGGTCGTCCCAGGAGGTGCAGGCGCGCACAAAGACCTCCTGTGTCACATCGTCGGCGTCCTCCTGACTACCGAGCAGACGATACACGTAGGAATGGATCGGGCGTCGAAACTGTTCATAGATCTTACTTAAAGTAACTTCATCCGGCAATGCATTAGTCCCGTGATGTTCGGCGGATTTTTCCAAAGGCATGCTGACAGCTACTTTCTCTTTGAAGTAAGCATTGATAAGCGCTGACTTTACAGGCTGCGCCTGTAGTATACCAGGAAAAGCTACCGAATAGAACATGTCAGCCGATGCCTCCACACAGGTGCTCTGGTCTCTTTTGTTTTCATTCTCTACCACGCTCGATAGCTCATACATTTACATCTTCTGGTACTATGGTTTTAGGAGGGTGTTTGGTTGCCAGTACTATTGCTTGCTCGCGCCTGCGGCGCTCGCAAGATAGGAGTCATGATGTGAGAAATGCGCTTCGCGCATTTCTCACATCATGACTCCTATCTTGCGGGGAGGAGCGGCGCGCGAGAGGGGATATGGAGAAGAAGGCGCGAAGGGGATCTTCTGCGCAACGACATCAATCCCGTGCGGGGGGAGGCGGCG
>Ga0209810_1001659_pt1 | contig 31783 bp, 37 predicted proteins | sample Coa_R1_7_FD_187159 | JGI IMG/M metagenome (GOLD analysis project Ga0209810, IMG submission 187159) | Surface soil microbial communities from Centralia Pennsylvania, which are recovering from an underground coalmine fire - Coalmine... | ecosystem: Environmental > Terrestrial > Soil > Unclassified... | reverse complement strand
CATCGATGAATTGAACCGCGCGACTCTGCATCTCGCGGAAGTGGTCATGAACGGCGCGATTTCCACCGCTCTCGAAGGGCGCAACGTCGCGGAGGTTTAGGGAGGAGTCATGGGCGGCAGCAACCCGTATATTGAGGAAGCCAAGTACACACCCGCGACGAAGAAATTTAAGGTCACATTTCTTCCGAGCGGCAAAACCGTCGAAGTAGATCCCGCCCAGTTTCCGTACGGGCACAACGGAATTCCCGGCAGCATTCTGGATATCTCCGAAGGATTCAAGATGGGCGTGGACCATGCCTGCGGCGGCGTCTGCGCCTGCTCGACCTGCCACGTGATCGTCAGGGAAGGGCTCGATTCGTGCAACGAAGCCACCGATGCGGAGCTCGATCAGCTCGACGAGGCTCCGGGCATCACCCCAAAGTCGCGCCTTGCGTGCCAGACGGTGCCCGACGGGACCACCGACCTCGTCGTGGAAATTCCGGAGTGGAACAAGAACTACGCCCGCGAAGCCGACCATTGATCGAGGAGCCGAGCATGCCGCAGACACTGGATTGGGATAATTTTGAAGACATTGCCATCGCCCTTGCCGACAAGTATCCGGACACCGACCCGCTGTCCGTGCGCTTCACCGATATGCACAAGTGGATCATCGAGCTGCCCGGCTTCGCGGGGGATCCCGCCAAGTCCAACGAGGCCAAGCTCGAAGCCATCCAGATGGCCTGGCACGAAGAGTATCAGGACCGTCAAGGCTGAAGACTGCCCCCGCGGTTCGCTTGTCGGTTCTGCGGAATTCCCTTATTCTAGTAAGGTTGCAGCTGCACCGCCGGTGGCGCTATGGTGCAACGGTTAGCACATCACCCTTTCAAGGTGGAAATACGGGTTCGATTCCCGTTAGCGCTACCAAACCTCTAAAAAGCCAATAAAAACGAGGGTACGCCGCAACTGTTACCCAAACTGTTGCCCAACTGTTGCCCATTGCGAAAAAACTGGCCTGCGAATTTTCGCGGGACCAGTACTATTCACAATGGAGAGTTGCATCGTGACGACGGCAATCCGACTGCATCAACGACTCGATTCGAAGCATCGCTACCGTCGTATCCGTGTCGATTATTCTCGCAACGGTTCGCCGGTTGCCCACCCCCACGCGACCCGCTTCTACTTGCTCGGCCGTCTAAACGGACGGCGCATCTGCCTACCGGCAGGGAGCGACGTGCTCGAAGCCGACAACAAGCGCAAGGTTCTTGAGGCACGGCTTGCGACGGGCGCACAAATTCCCACGACAATGGAGACCGCAGCGACCGAGGTGCCTGCCGCCAGCGAGCGCAAGCTCATCGTCACGGAGGCAGCGGCGTACATCGAGCGTACCCGCAGAAGCAAAAAGTACAAAACGTATATGGGTTACAAGGACGCGGTCGAACTCTTCCTTTCGACCTGCAAGAAGGAGTATCTCGACGAACTGACCCGTGACGACATGATTACGCTAAAGCAAGTACTTCAGTCGAGATTTGCATCCGAAACTGTGTTCCCAATGTGGATGAAGGTAAACACTTTCCTGAACGACTGCCACATCGAAAAGTATGTTAACCACGACACGTGGATTCAGCGCAAAGACAGACCGGTCAATGTGTCGAAGCGCAACGCCAAAAACAAGAAGTACCCTGTGTACAGCGAGCATGAGTTCGCGGCAATGCTCTCCGTTGCGGACGTGACGGAATACGCTTTGCTTCTGTTTCTTGCCGGAAGCGGCTTGCGCATCAATGAGGCAGCGGTCGCGCAATGGTGCGATATTGATTGGGATGCCAAGACGGTGACCGTACGTGAAAAACCCGAGTTCAAGTTCAATCCGAAGGACTATGAAGAACGCACGATAGAACTGGCCGATAGCGTCTTGACTGCACTACAGGCTGTAAGAGGTAACGCCCCTGAAGATGAGCTGATTTTCCCTGCACCAAGAGGTGGAATAAACCGGCATCTCGAAGACCGTGTAATCGTACCCATCATAAAGCGGGCCAACGCAAAAGGCTTCAAAGTAAAGCGTCCAAAGAAGCCAGCCCATGCTCTTCGAGTGCTTTTCGCCTGCCGACTGTGCCAAGCGGGCGTGGATATCGAGACCATTCGAGTAGACCTCGGGCACAGTGACATCACAACGACGCAAATCTATTTGCGTGCCGCCGAAAAGAAGTCGGACGTGCAACGTGAGCGGCGCAATCAAGCGATGAATTTCCCGGTACAACTCCGCATTGCTTCATAAACGAATGCGGCCCCGAACCTGAAAGGAGGACACATGCGACGTAGGAAACAGTAGAAAGGGTTTAGGTCATGGTCGAGTCGATGGAACTCCTGACGCCAAGTCAGGTCTGCAAGTTACTCAAAGTCTCGGAGAGCACCTTCTTTCGCCTAGTCCGCCGCAATGCATTCCCGGTGATTCGAATCGGCAAGTCGCTCCGCGTCAAGGCAACGGCTTTGGAGAACTATCTGCAAAAGATGGAGTGCTGATTTCACCCGCTCGCGTCACTGTTTTGGGGGCAGGAACAGTTCCCGAATTGCATGGCCAGTGGAGGTACTTCGCGGCCCGTCGTGAGGACGGTCCCGGCGACGGCGGGCAGCAGCGCCCGGTCGAAGGTCCAGATGTGGAGGATGTCCACGCTGGCTGGGAACTAGACAACTCACCGGGAGCGATTTTGAATACCTTCTTTCGACTGATGAGCGGGTGTCCGCGACGGAATCCTTCACGTCCCTTTAGAACGAAGAGGCAAACCAAACCGCCGTTGACTCATTAGCTTATCCGCCCCTACGTGTCCTGGCCGTAATTCAGGTGCTGTTTTAACCTGCGGACATGCCACGGAAAGACGAACCAAGGGAAGATTCGCTGAACGAACTAACCGGAGCGGAATCTCGGGCCCAACTTTCGCTTCACGCCAGCGCAAATGGTTGGTCCAAAGCCCTGCCCCGCTTTCTCAGACGGATGGAATGGACCGCTGAACAGTGGGAGGAAGTACGAAAGCATTGGCTAGAAACGCCAGACGACCTGACGAAACGGGATTGGCTGCTTTGGACGACCGCGAAAATGGAACGGTACAAAGAAGCGCCGAAACTGGCCATTGAGCGGCAGAAGAATCTCAACTCCAATGAATGGATTACCGCTTTCCTCCTCGCCCGAGACTGGGAGCGAGAGGGTATTGCCAGCTTCCTTCTAGTCGATGTGGATTACGTGGATAAGCTCATCCGCGCCATCAAGAACAAAGCTGATGTTGATACACAAGGCGGCATCGTCCGCTGGTTCTTAGGTCTGTAACTCCTTTCTTACCGAAGACTTCCTCCTACCTGCGGTTTACCGCGCTTATGCCAACAGTCGAGAACTCGTATTCTTGCTCCGTCAGCGCCATGAACCTGCGCTGCCGCAGAGAGGGAAATGAGAATGCGCACGCGACAAAAGGAAAAAGCCATCCAAGCGGAACAAAGTTCCGCTTCGCCCGAAGCCACGGTCAACTCGGTCGGCCTGAACAAAGACGAGAAAGCGCTGGCGAAAAAGGACGAGGACAAGCGACGCAAGGCCGAACTCAAGCAAATCGAATCCAACGCCGAACGGTTCGTAAGGAATTGGAACAAGGCAACCGAAGTCGGCAACCAGATACACACCCTGCGACGCACCTTCACGGAACTCTTTGACGAGTCCCGACCGCTGCTTGAAAACGTCGCCTATGGATTCCGGCACTTGCGCAAGGGCGAATCCATCATGGGATGCAAGACGCTGGAAGAGTGGTCACCCAAGCACTGTGGCGTGACGGCACGCTGGCTGCGCAAGCTGCTCAACCCAACCCAAGCCAAGGTGTTCATCACGGACGGCACATCGGCCGTGATTGAGACCAAGGTCATCTCGATTGCAGACGAGGAAGGGCAATCAGCGGCAACCGACACAGGCACCAACGATTCCGATGAGGACACGACCGAAGAATCGCCAGCGCCATCGCAGCCGAAGGGACCTACGAAGGCGGAACTGGCGAAGAGGGTCAAGGAACAGGAAGAAACCATCGCTAATGTGCGTGCCGTGAACAAGGGGCAGGAACGGCAGCTAGCAGCACAAGAATCCGCCATTGCCAAGGTTCCCGTCATCCGCAATGGTCTCGGCGATGTGATACCGCCAGCGCAGTTTGGCCCGGGCGATGCCCTCAAGGCATTGGAGACGTTCCTCAACGGCACAGTCAAGCACATGACCGAAGCGGAAGTCGGAGTTGTGTACCGCTCGTTTGCAATGGAACTCGACGACCGCCTCGGCATGGTCGACGAGTCCGAGGGCACCGTCATCTGGCGAGGCCTTACTTATGTGCGGCTGGAGTCATCGCAGGCAGCTAGCGCAGCGCGGACAACAGCAGGGACACCGGCAATCGCATAGCGGCATGAAGGCCATTCTCGGGTCGTAAGCCCTGACCCGCAAGGGCAGGGTTCTCATCCGCCGAGAGGCGGGACGGAAGGGAGAAGGAGATGTCTACGGTTCCAACAGGGCAGCCGGTGGGAGTCATCCGCTACATGGGCAGGTGCACCCACGAAATTAACGGCGGCGGCGAGGGGAAAGCGATTTTCCAATCGCCCGACCACGCGGCCGCATGGAAGTCCCAGCAGGCGGCGGCATTCCCCGAAGGTGGTTACGAGAGGCAGAACGTCTACAGGTGCCCGTACTTCGACCACTACCACTTGACCAATCGGCAGGTCGTCATGGTCAACGGGATGCTCGTCGAGGAAGGCAACAAGGCTTCGCTAGACGCCGCGTCGCGGAAGCCAGCGTCAGCCATCAAGGACATTGACACTGCCGAGGTGGTGCGGCTCTACGAGTCCGTTGGTGCGGCGCAAACGGCCAAACGCCTCGGCATCTCGACCAACTGCGTCTACTACCGCTTGAAGAAGGCAGGAATCGGCAAAGGCCCTCGCCAGCAAAAGGATGTGGCCCCGGTTCGCAAGGTTCTGTTCGACCTTGACGCCATCAACGACCGCAGGGCGCAGCTTCGGGCCGAGATACAAAAGCTGGAAGAAGATGCGAAGCGCGTCGAGGAGATGCAGCGCCTCAAGGTTGAGTGGGCAGTCGAGGGTGTCAGCGTCACCATCCGCAAGCATACGGATTCGCTCACGCTCGTGGTCGAGGACTGCCGGTCGCTTGTGTCCCAGCTTGAGGAGTTGCTGACGACGCCGGATGTTGACGCCGCGTAAAACCCGGACCGACGCCGGGGGTGGCACCTCCCGGTCAAGGTCGGTGATTGGAGGGAAGAAGTGCGTACGCATGGAAGCCTAGTCGGTAGAGGTTCTTGGAGAGACTGACTGCCAAAAGGAGGCACATGTATGAAGGAGTCAGGGATGAAGTACGGACGATGGAGTGTGTCCCCGCTGCGTGAGGCTGGCTATTTGCTCGGCGTGCTGAGGCAGTACGGTTTGGCGGGGCAAGGCTTGATAACCGCTTTCGAGAAATGGTCGCCCAGACTGCTCGGATATTCCCGCAAAGATTTCGCTGCTCAGTACCGCCAGCAGACTGGGCGGGAGTTGGGCGACGAAATTCTCATACAGAAGGCGGACAAGATTGTTCGCAGTGGTGGACTCGGCCCGGAAGCCGAAACACTGCGCTGGCAATTCATGAAGGGCAAGAAGCGACAATGACGAGAGAGTCTCAATCCTGGCCCCGCAGGAGCGGGCCGGAGCCAAGGAGAAAGAATGGAAAACAGCAACATCAATTGGACTGACCACACGTGGAACCCATGGATTGGTTGCCGCCACGTCTCGGCGGAGTGCGACCACTGCTACGCCGATTTCTTCGTGACGAATCGGATGGGCGGTGATTTCGGTGAGGTGCGGCGCACCAAAACGACGTGGAAAGACCCGCTGAAGTGGAACCGCAAGGCCGCGCAGCTTGCGTCTGAAATCGACCGCCGAGTCCGGGTCTTCTGCGCCAGCCTGACCGATTTCTTCATACAGGACGCCGACGAATGGCGCGACGAGGCGTGGGAAGTCATCCGGCAATGCCACAATCTGGACTGGCTCATCCTGACCAAGCGCCCGCAGCTAATCCCTCGCCGCTTGCCACTCGATTGGGGAGACGGCTGGCCGCACGTGTGGCTTGGAACAACGTGCGGCGTGCGCTCCTCATATTCTCGCCTCGACGCATTGCGTTCAATTCCTGCCAAGGTGCGGTTCATCTCCGCCGAGCCGCTTTTGGAATCCTTGGCCGACATCAATCTCGACGGCTTTCATTGGCTGATTGCGGGCGGCGAGTCCGGGCCGGGATTCCGCCCGATGCGAGAGGAGTGGGCAGTCGAACTGCGCGACATCTGCGCTCGGGACAACGTCGGGTTCCATTTCAAGCAGCACTCGGCGTTCAGGCCGGGGCAAGGGACGGAGTTGTGCGGCAAGGTGCACCACGAGCCGCCGCTTGTTCAGATTGGGCTTCCCGTCCCGATTGCGAAAGGCACGCCCCAGATACAAGACCGCTTGGAGAAGGTATGCGGCCAGCGAGGTGCGGAGTGGAAGAGATGAACGAAAGACCGTGCATTCAAGTTTGGTACCGCATCGGGGACGGCGAAGTCGGCTTCGGTCGCGCCCCAAGAGGCTACGAGCACCTCGGGAGGCTGTTCTTGGCCGCAGACGGGCAGGCGAACCAGTTCCAGTTCAAGAAGGATTGGTCCACGCTGCCTGAAAACTTAATGCAGCAAGTCGCGGGGTTCATCGGCGAGTCGTGGAACAACAAAGCTGTGCCCCTGATTCGCCCCGGCGACCCCGCGCTTGTAATTGACTTCGCCGACCCTGCCGATTTGAGGTATCGCCAATGACCCTCGTGGACGCAATTCGAAGCGCAAGGGAGCAGATGGCGTAAGGAGCCTGAAACAATGAGCTACTCTCTGGCGCTCTTCAGCCTTGAAGGAATCCGCCCCGTCATGCACAAGCAGGCGAAGGCGGCAGCCCGGCGTGGCGACCCTCTGCGCATCTTCGGCTGCGAGGACAGCAACAATTCGCTCGCCCTGTTCTCGAAGAACGTCGTGTGGTTCGCTGTTAATGGCCTCTACGAGAAGGCGCTCCTTGCCGCGTGGGTCAACCAGAAATGGGTGCCGCCCGGCTTCCACGAGAACATGAGGGAAGCCCTGCTGTCGGCTGACCGCAAGAAGCTAATGAAGCATTCAGACCCGCTGCTGCATGGCGACGAGTTCACCGTCTACCGTGGCGTTCAGAATGGCGTGCCGAGAGGGATTTCGTGGACGCTTGACCCGGATGTGGCCCGGCGGTTCGCTAGTCGGTCCGGTCTGGGCGGCACGGTCTATAAGACGGTCGTAAAACGGTCTGACGTGTACGCCTATGTGAGCGATGTCGCTGGAAGGCAGGGCGAGAAGGAAGTCCTCCTTGTCTTGCCCGACCACCACCCCATCGAAGTGTTCGAGAAAGTGGAGGCAAGGCCGTGAAGCAATATTCAGCCAAAATTCTTGGGCAGTTCCTCAAATCAACAAAGGGGTGGCAACTGCTCGCTGATTGGCTCAGGTCCCGTCATGTAGTTGAGCCGTTTCCCCCTGCCCCGCCAAGAAGACACGGTCGCGAGGAACTCGAATCGTTGAACGACCCCGACGCACGAGCGCCGTTCGCTCCCTTTCGGAGGAAAAAAACCGACTTTCAAGCCCACTGGTGTCGGAACCGCCAAGACGGTTTGGGGGCTGGTCGCCTAACCTCGCCAGCCCCAAGCAGTGCCCGACAAGGTTAGGGGGCGTCCCGACAGCGCCCTGACGGTGAAATTTCTAGCAAGAGGTTAGGACAATGGGCACAGACTATTTCGTTCGGCTTCCTGAGGAGCTTTACGACGCCCTCCGGGAAGACAGAATCAATTTCCACATGTTCACGGTCATGACCCTGCTTCATCGTTGGGCGAACTGGCACACAGGGGTAGTGCGCACATGTTCCGCCGAGCGGCTGCATGCCGCTCTCGGCGGCGAAGCCAATCCCGATGACGTGGCGAGCATCCGCACCATTCAGCGAGCCTTGCAGGGATGCCACGAAGCGGGATGGGTCACGAGCGGGTACCGGAAGGGAAGCCGTAAGCCGTACAGCGTGACAATATCGAACTTCATTCCAGCAAAAGGTCCAAATTCTGCAAATTCTTGCGCTGACGCGGACGCTGACGTGGACGCTGAACCGCGCCGCATAAATATAAGAAAAATAAGGGATTGGAAGCTGACCAAGGCTTTTAGGGGCGCTGACGTGGGCGCTGACGTGGGCGCTGACGTGGGCGCTGAGCGGACGGGTAGCGGGCGGGTAGCGGGCGGCTTGAACGAGACTTCCTACAAGACTTTGAACAAGACTTTGGACAAGACTTCGGGATACGAGGAGGAAGTAAGTAAGGAAGTGAGTGAGGGCCCCGCTCGGCGCTCAGCCGCCGCTTCCTCCTCCCAAGATTGGGATGATGATTGGTTTGGGCTTCGGGAAGAGTCCAAGGACTTGGCTAGGAAGACTAGAGAGTTCTTGGCTCAAGAATTTGAAGACCCTAACGCTTCTGTCTTGGACGCTCATGAAATTTCTGTTCTTGTGACGCAGGCATCCTGCGAAGCAGGCTACAACGGCGGCGACGCCGCCCGGAAGGTCGGGATGCGAGCCTTGCTCGATATCTTCTTAGGGGACGGCTGGAAGAAGGCCCGCCGGTCGGGGACGACCGTGGCGTCCCTGCGCCGCTGGCTCGCCAATCCGCCTCGCGGCGACGGCAAGAGCCTTTATGAGCAGCTTGTAAGGGACCTGCGCGGGAGACGAGTCACTTTCTTGGACGCCATGAATGCGAAGGCGGCGACGCCGCCTGAGGCTCCACCTCAGGCATACCTTGAAGGCGAAATCGAAATGGACGAAGACGACGAACCCAGCCACGCGGAACAGGAACCAACACCGAACGCTGGCCAGACTTCCGCGATGGAGGAATTCAAGAAAAGCCTGTCGGAGTTATTCGATTAGCCGGAAAGCATCGAGAAAGCTGCTAAGTGGCTCAATCTCGCCAAGACTGAGCAGTGAAATAATCCGGCGTTTGAAGAGCCACAAAACATCACGGACGAAGACTGGAAGGCGCTACGCTCGAAGGGAGCACGCGAATGATTCGACTCCGAAGAAAGAAGGCCGCCAAAGAACCTGCCTGCCCCCACTGCGGGCTGCCAGCAACGCGCAGCGAAGAGCACGACGCCTACTACTGCCCGGCTTGCAACCAATGGCTTGAGAACAAATGTGATGACCCCGCCTGCGAGTTCTGCGCAGGGCGACCGGAAAGGCCGCTCGGCCGCTGACGCCCAAAGAGCGGGAATTTGCACCATACGTCAGGAACATCGGGCAAAACAAAAATTATGACTTCCGTTTTCGTTAAGTGAGGATTCCAAAGGAAAGAAGGTAAGGTGATGTAGCCATGCGCCGCTCCGCCCTATTCAACCGCCAGCCCGCGCTGGTTCGTGAGGACGTGTTCCTGCACGGACTCCAGCCTTCCACTCTGGATAGCCTTCGAGAGGCGACCGAGCATGGCCTCATGCCTACCGCGCTCGATTTCACCGGCGATAACGATTCAATCGTTATTCTTAGCTTCACGCGGCCCAGTGCCGGGGAAGCCCGTCCCATGGTCATCGTCGAGTTCAACTCCGAGGAAAACGAGGTGACAGGCAAGGTATACGACGCAAAGTCGCTGCTAAAATATGCGCCAAAGCATTGTGATGCCCACCGCGACGGCAGCGTGCGGGGCACCGTTTCTCGCCTCCTTCGGGACTTGGCGGCGAGAATCTCTGACGACCCGAGCTTTTAGCCCCCGACCGCACTTCATCAACGACGGCGGCATAGTCAAGTCGATTGAGTAACTCTCAGTGAACACATCCTCAACTCGCAGGGGTTTTTCAGAACTTGCCGTGGCCTACTGTAGTCATGAAGATAGTGCCGCTGCACCTCCGCGAAGCGAACGCTCTCGTAGCAAAGTATCACCGTCACCACAAGCCTATCCGCGTTGCCAAATTTAGCATCGGCGCTATAAACGACGCTGGCGAACTAGTCGGCGCGGCTATCTGTATGCGACCTGCGGTTGCGGCGCTCGACGACGGCAAGACCATCGAAGTCTGTAGACTCGCTACTGATGATAGCGAGGACACGAAAAAAGCCTGCGTCTGCTCAGTGCTGTACATGGCGTGCGCTCGGGTAGCTGCCGCGATGGGCTACGCCAAGATTCAGACATACATTCTCGACGAAGAGCCGGGAACATCGCTCCGTGGAGCCGGATGGAAACTCGAAAAGACCGGGTGTGGCGGCACGCCGAGAGGCACACGTCGAGGCAAGGATGTCAGCCATATTTGGGATGCGACCACGTTGAAGACGAAGCAACGATGGGCGAAGATTCTCGACGGCAAGACTCCCAAGCCGCAAAAACCGGGATGGGACGCCATGGAAGTCGTGCAGGACGCGAAGGGAATCTATTTGCGGCTTCCACTGACCTCCTCATAACGCCCCCAGAAACGCTCAACCGGCGCTTGATGACCTGCGGGCACAGGCGGCTGGTTCTGGGGCTTCTGGAGGTTTTTGGACCAGCCGGTCGTGCGAGCCAGCGTGCGAGCCAGCGTGCGTGCCGGGCGGTCAGGGCAGGGTCAACCCAGCCTTCTTCACAAGATGCGCCGCGATTTTCGCGTTCGTTCTCATGGTTTCAGGCTGATTGTGAATTGGTGCGAGCATTTTCCAGATGTTCTTTAGCTCCTCACCAAGCATCCGCCGATAGAGCAGAACGCGGAACAGATTCAGGTCAGTCTCGGCCCTCAGTAGTAACATGTCCGTTTTGAATATCCCGTCTAAACCAAAACTGAGCATCCGCACCGAAATTGGGTTGCCGTGTGTGAGGGCATGAAGACAGTTAATGAACGGTTCGCCGTTTATTTCCTTTATCGGGGCGTTGAGATGGCAAACTTTCCCGAGTCCGAGTGCCTCGTTAATCATTGTGTCCATCGTGGCCAATCCGGGGCTGCCGGGCTTGTCAAAAGTGAGTTTTCTTACAGCTTGTACCTGCTTGTCGGTCGCCCAAGCGAGAAACCAAATGCCTCTTCTCGTGTACTCAATGAAGCTACGCAGCGTGACCACAAAGTGGAAGTTGTTCGCGCCCTGCTGGTTCTTGAGGCCGGTGAAGAGAGCGTTGCTCGCGTTCAGATACTGAACGACGACGAGCAGACGATATTTGTCTGGCGTTAGCTGGACTAGTGCACCGGTTCTTATTTGCACGCTTCCTACCCCTCACCAACTTTCCGACTTATTGCTTAATCCGCCAAAGACCAAGAGCCTAAGTCGGAACGGTGATTCCGTCCAATACTTCAACTCCCAAAATGCTTTTTAGCTCCCGTACCGGAGCGGGAAGTTTTCTCGTCGAAACCAACACGACCCGGATGGAACCCTTCTTGAGGTCTGACTTTAGGTTTGCTTCGAGAAGCGCAACGTACTTCACGCATTGGAACAGCCCTCTCACCAAATCGCCATCGTCTGATGTTGCACCCTTGACTTCAACTCCGACCCATTCCTGCCCTTGCTGGAACATCACGTCAATTCTGTCGGCAGAGGGAAAGACGAACTCAGTTTCGCCTTTGCCAAAACCCGAAAGACCGAGAATCTTAGGAGTTTGAGCGACATATTCCTTCAAGCGCCGATGGTCTTCCGTTTCGCCGACCCCGCCATTTCTCGCCGCTTTCGATTTGAGAGTCGCTATTACAGGCTGCGGCTGAATTGGCTCTAGCCCAAATACCGACAGAACCTCGTCCCATTGCCGGTAGTTGAAAACCCTCACTAGTTCGATTTCAAGAATCTGCTTTCTCTCTAGCGGCGAACGCTTCTTGAAGTCATCCAACTGGGAAATGAACCATCCGATTCCTTCTCCGGGAAGACCTGTGCTCTTGTTTACGACTAAACATTGAATTGGAGGTATCTCTGTTTTCCAGAGCCTCGCCAGTTTCTGGATTTCCCTACCGATGTGGCCGAGGACGTAATTCAAGTTGCGAGGGTTGGGCATTTCCAACTCACCGGCCAAATCGGAGTAAGAGAGTTTCTCCCCGGCCTTGGCTTGACGGACGAGAATGGGCAATGCTTTGCGTGCACGCTCCACGTACAGCTTGCTCCCCCCGAAAGCTGAATCAGGCTCGTTGGAAGCGCCACCTGAACCCTGCCGCTTGAGCGCCCGCTCTGGCGTGCGACCAACAGGTTTGCTGCCTGCGTGCGATGGCCTGTACAACCTCCAGTTTGCCGGGTCACTGATGATGTTCATAAAGCGTTCGCCTCGCTTCGGCCTCACGAACTCAATCGTTTGTTTGACTTCCCCTCCCGCAGTTCGCTTGTTCTTCGGTACGACCGCGACTTGATTGGTGCCGGGAACGCCCTGACTCAGCCATTTCACATTGATACGCCTCCCGAGTTCGGGTTCGGTCGGGTTGTTGGCGTATCCACCTTTTGGCACAGTCGGGTTCCACTCGTCATCTCGAATTGCCACCCGAATCACTTTTCCCGGAATCCCAAACCGATTCGGAAGCAAATACGGGATGATGATGTCGCCCTTCCGTACTTTTAACGCTCGCTCCCTCGCCCTTCTCCAACTGGATTTCGTGGTTGGCCCCCGAAGACGATAGTGTGAAGGAGGCCATCCGATGGCAACGCAACCTTCCTTCAACCACGTCTTCCAGAGGCCCGGTGCAGCATTCTCAGGACAGATGACAGCCCAAGAATTTTGTGTCATTGAATCTATCCTTCGGGTTGATATGGCCGTTTGCCGGTGACTTCGTATTTCTGGCCTGTCAGCACCGAGTCCAGATAGTCGTCATCCAACAAGCGCAGTAGCGCCCACTTATCCTTTGGGTCGAAGAGGAGCATTTCGTTGCCATCCTTCTTGATGGTCTTCAACCCGAGAGTGGGGAAATGTTTCAACACTTTCTTGATGTCGGCCATTTTCATTTTTTTCAGATAGGGCTTACCAGCGATGTTCTTTAACTTCGCCTGCATCTGGAGATGGCCGGTGCAGGCCTTCTCCAACTCATCAAAATTGGCGATTGGCACGTGGGTTTTGATAGTTGCGAGGGTCTGCGCCGCAGTCTGCGTCACCAACTCGAAAAAGCGAAATATCTTCTCGAAGTTGTGCTTGTTGAAGATGTACATCGTCCCGTCGTAGCTCAGGCAGTCCACGTTGTGGTCAAACAGGAACATCGGGTCTTTGACGCGGTCGAATGTTCCCTCGCCAAAAAGAGCGGCGAATAGCCGCGACCGGCTTAGTTCCTTCTTCGGTGTATAAATTCGGAAGAAATACAGCGGCGGAGCGTTCCCGCACTGAAACACGATGGCATAGAAGCGAAGTCCCGCGATGAACTTGTCATCAATCTTGAAGACCGGAATCTGTGCGAGCGAGGCCAGCGAATCGACCTGCTTGGTTACCGAATCGTGGTCGGCGAGGTCAAGATATTCCACTTCGTGCGAGTCCGGCTTGCTGCCCGCATCGTGCTGTCGAAGGGCTAACTCGTTCTTGCCGCTCAATGCCGAATAATGGCGCACGGCCTTTCTTGCGGCATTCGCAAATTCCTCCGTCAATTCCTTCGTGAGTTGCAACTGCTCGACGCTCGGCTCGTTCCGGTCTTTGGAGAGTGACCCGAGGCACACGGTGACCGTGCATCCGTCTAGGTTCATGGCCAGAATCTGATTGAACTGGTCGGTCATGTCATTCGCGGGTTTCTGCTTACGCGCCATCGCGTTTCTCCAACAGAATGTCGTCTCCGAGTTTCACGACGGTGAGGCTCTCCTTGTGTCGAATCGTGCGTCGTGCCAGCAGAGAATGAACCCCGCCATCGTCAGCCGTAATCTCGTACAAGTGGTACCCGAACAGATTTAGCATCGGGTTGATATGAATCATGTTCGAATTGACGTACAGAATTCCGAGGACGACGAAGAAGATTGCTAGCGCGATGCCCTCTTTCCAGCCGTGGAAAGGTATGACGAGAAACGGAATGATATAGGTCACGATGTAGGCCATCGCTTCCGCGTCGCGTCTCTGAAATGCCACGATGGTTATCGGTATCGCGCCGAGCCTCTGCGCTGCCTGCAAATAAATGAGCATCCACAACAATCCAAGCGAGCCGATTACGAGAATTGCAATCGCAATGCGCCAATGGTCATGCACAAGAGTCACGAAGAAAATCAGGGAGAGCGGAAAGTACGAACTCAAAAACAAAAGCAAGCGAGTTAGGGCGCTGGGCACGTTGCCCGTCCTGACCTGTCAAATGTACGAAGCAAGAGAAGTATAGCGAACTTTAATCACTTGAACAGGCAACACTTAGAATCTGACGAGTACCTACCCAGTACCTTCGATGGATTCCCCTCGACGAGCGTGGGTGATACGCTCCCTCCGCATGCGCGTCATCGCCTCCGACCTCATCACCCGATTTCGGCCAAGTCCATGCGACCTGCGCGTCTGGCTCCGCCATCGTGACGAGCGGGAACGGGAGGCGACTGAATACGAACTTATGCTCTGCAGGCTCGGCAACCGGCACGAACGCGAACATCTCGCGACATTGGGTGAGTGCCTCGATTTGAGCGGAGTCCCTGAGGACGAACGCATCCGGCGAACCTCCGCGGCCATCGCGGACAGAGTCCCTGTCATCTACCAGCCCGCATTTCGCGTCACGCACACCTTTGGCGACATCGAAGCCGAAATTGTCGGCTATCCCGATTTCCTGATTTACGAGGGTGACGGCTACATCGTCCGCGATGCCAAGATGGCGCGGCGCATCGACGAAGAGAACCATCCCGAAATCCTGCTCCAAATTCAAACCTACGGATGGCTGATGCGGAATTGCGTCGGCAGTCCGCCGAAGGCTTTGCAGGTCTTCAGCGGCATGAAAGAAATTGTCCCAGTTGTCTACGACGGCGGCGTCGCGGCCCTGACGGCTCTCGGACGAATCGCAGTTCTCAAACAGCCTGAGCAAGAGGCGTACGAGCCGGTAGGCTGGACGAAATGTGCCCCTTGCGGTTACAGCGAGAGATGCTGGAATCAAGCGGAAGCGAACGGCGATGTAGCTCTCATCCCCGATGTTGACCAGAGCCTCGCCCGAACCCTCAACAGTATGGGTGTCCGTACCCGCTGCGAATTGCTGAACAGGTTTGATGTTGTGAGTCTCAGTGAACTGAAGCGACCCTTCGGAAACGGGGAACAGCGGGTGGGGAGGAGGGCCGAGCGCATCCTTCAGTTCGCAGACGCGATGGAGCAGCGAGCAGAACAAATTCTCTGCGCTCCTGCAATCCCGCAGTCTCCTAATTACGCGATGCTCGACCTTGAAGGGATGCCGCCGCATCTCGACGAACTCGACAAGATTTACCTGTGGGGAGTGCAGGTATTTGGCGAGAAACCTAGCGACTTCATGGCAGCGGTTTCAGGGTTCGGTGTCGATGGTGACCGCGAGGGCTGGCTCGCATTCTTGGCGAACGCGAAAAGAGTTTTCGAAACTTGGGGCGATGTGCCGTTCGTCCATTGGGCCAGTTACGAGAGGACGTACATTGCAAAATACATTGCGCGGTATGGCGACCCGGACGGTATCGGGGGCCGTGTCATGGCGAACCTGCTTGACCTCCTCCCAATCACGAGAGAGTCCGTCGTCCTGCCGGTGCCGAGTTTCAGCCTGAAAGTCATCGAGCAGTACGTCGGCTACCAGCGCAAGCTGCCCGAGGGCAACGGTCAATGGGCGATGGCGCGGTACATCGAAGCGACAGAGACTTGCGACGAGGCAAGGGGGCAGGAATTGATGGCCGAAATCCTCGATTACAACCGAGAAGACCTCGCCGCGACGTGGGCAGTATTCGAATGGCTCAGGAGCAGAGCCAGTTGTCCTGAGCACGTACTGAAAGCTGGAAGTGGCGAACCCACCTAATGTTTCCGGCGCTTCGACTCGATGCGCCCGCCCCGCAGAATCTTTGCAGGCGGGGTCTTGTATTCCCCCGGCATCGGCACACCTTCAGGCTTAACGGGAAGACTATGGCTCCGTTCTTGCAAGCGAGGAAAACGTTTGGGGAGCCGCCGCCACTCCTCTTTTGTGTTTAGGGAGAAGGTCGGAACGTTCACGCCGCAATAAGGGCATTGCCGGTCTTCGTCTTCGAGCAGACGGTTGCACTTCGTGCAGATTCGACGGCGAATCTGTGGCGTCCGCTTTCTTTTAGATTTTGCTCGCGACATTCCCTTGGGCATTCGTTCCGCGCCTCAGACTTGATTTCAACTCATTTCTGCTGTTCATCGAGAACCTTTGCGCCAATCTGGTTGAGTGTTTCCTTGACCTTGTGGTCGAGTGTCGCCTTCCGCAGCCCCTCTTGCGAGTGAGCCGTCAACGAAACCTCCACGTCAATGTCCGCACCATCGCCACGAAGAGGCATCAAGACTCCCCGAACGAAATCAGCCATCTTGTCCCATGGCACCTGCACACGTAGGCTTAGTTGGCGGATTTTAGAATCGGCTGGCGAAGGAGGAATAGGCGACGCGCCGGGAATCGGCAGGGGTTGCTGACCGCCTCCTGTCGGTTGGGAACCGGACGCTCCGGCACCGGGAGTGACTGCGGGAACCATCTCGGCCTCTGCGACTTCTTTTCGGACGAGGGACGCCGTTGAATCAAGCGCCGCAAAGGGTACGGATTCAGGCTTGAAATAGATGCGCCCATTGCTCCGAACACCGAAAAAGCCATCTCGCACACCCTCCTGAACCGCGTCGTAGAGGACACGCTCGGATTCCAGCATGGGCAAGTTCGGATACTTGAGATACGACTCATAAATCTCGCCCAGCGGCTTTTCTTTCTCGTCGTCTTTGAGAGTCTTTTGTAGAACCTGACGCGGGGCAATCTTAGCGAGCAAGATTTCCTGTCCCCTCAGGTACTCCACCACGCGTTTTGCGAGAGAGGCTCTCTCTCCGACCGTAGGCAGCCCCAAATCCAGCCACTCCACCTTGTCGCCTGCCGGTCTCGCCAGATGTCTGAACGTCGTGAGGATACGAAAACCGATTCCCCCGCTTACGTCTCGGAGCTTTTCCTCTAGAGTTCGACGATTATCGGACGAGAGATTTCCCACGATTGATTTGTCAGCTTGAATCGCCTGTAAGGCAAGCAGACGCTTGAGTTGCTGTCTCAATGTCGCAAACTCGCTAGCGTCTGCCGCCAATGCCAAGACCGTGTTCCGGTAATTTCTGAACGGCTGCCCACAATGGTTCAGGAGTTCGTCGGCGAATTTTGTAGCCCCCTCACTTCGTCCTGAATGCTCGGGCGACAAAATCCCCAATTTGCGAGTTCTGCTCTCTGCGAGGTCGTTCGATGCAGCCGGAAAGAGCTTCACCTCCAGTTCGTGCCCGGCCAAATCAGCGAGTCGCTTCGCAATCTGTTCGGTTAGCTGCTCCTCGCGAACCGCCTCCTCTTTCTCCAAAATGACCTTGTTCAGGTTCGCCTGATTCGTGAAGTAATAGAGACCGCCCTCGACGTGCAGATACCACAGGTCTTCTTCGAGCCGCCGTACAGCGTCGCCCACGACTGCTGCCGGAATCTCGCTCCGCAGCATCGCGAGCCGCAGGCGGCTGACCCCCGCGCCGCGCTTTTCCGCCGCGCCACTGAAGGAGTAGAAGAAAATCGCGGACGCAAGACCGGAGGCAACTCCGAACCGCGCATACTCCGACCCCATCTCACGGTCAATCTTCTGAGCTTTGGCGTTTCCATCCACGATGTCGGACGCCACGACTCCTTCGAACTCATTCCCGATGTGCTTGATGAACTCGCGGCGGATACCGGGCACGAGCAAGTTCAAGTGCGCGGGTTGAATGAGAGGAGCCGGGTATCGCCCTTTGTACTGGTCGGCAACAACTTCAGCCAGCAGGCGCAGCACTCCGCGTGTGCGCTGAAATGTTGGGAAGGAACTCCATCGCTCGAAGAGGGCGTCGATTAGTTCAGGATGGAACGGATACGCCTTGCGAATCTTATCCCGATAAGCGACCTGCCGGACTTCTGACGGCACATCGTCGCCCAATTTCTGATAGAGATGCCAGTAGTCCTCGGCAACGCGACGAGCTTCCTGCGGGTCACCGGTATCCTCGAAGAGCCGCTTCCGAATAACCTCGTATAGCTCTTCGCCCTCTACGGGCGTGTAGATGGATTCGACGCGACCAAAGATACGCTGCAACTGCTGCAATGCCTGTTCGGCTCGCTCGCCCTCTTTGTCGAACCCGTAAGGGACGCTGGACGGCAGCGTTGCGATGAGAGCGCACTTAGGAAGCACCTTCACCGCCTCGGTCAGTTCTTGCATGAAAGCCATCAACTGGTCACTGAAGTCGCGTGCCTTGACGCAATACTCAGCGATTTCGTCCATCAGGATTAGCGTCGGCTCGCCCTTGAGAAGTTCATAGAGCTTGTCTTTCCCCGGCGAGCGCCGCTTTTGGTCGTGCTCCTTCAAGAGGTCATAGCGGCCCAACTGGTCGGCAATTTCGCCCCATGGGGTCTTGCCCTTCAATGCGTCGGCGGCTGTCCCGACAAACGTCACAACGCGCACATTGGTCGGAATGTCTGCTGCACCGGATTCCTTCAAGGCGGATTTCACCGCGTCTGTGTGCTTGGCGCTGGCTCCGTGCTTGAACAGGTGATAAAGAGCCACGAGGCTGTGAGTCTTACCACCACCGAACGGCGTTTGGATTTGTATGACGGCCTCGCCCTTACCTTCACCAGAGAGGCGTGAGAGAACTGCGGATAACAGCTTCAACAAGCCCTGCGTTGGATGGGTCTTGCGAAAGAATGTATCCGCGTCGGTGTACTCGACCGGGCCTCGGCCCGAAACGACTTCGCTCAGGTCGGCGGCAAACACCGATTCGTCAAATTTCCCCTCGCGGATGTCCCGGTGGGGGACGGCGACTTGGTGCCACGGCTTGACGCTACCAAGCGTGGGGCGCTCTTCCTCGGTTAGCCCAGCTTGCTGAAGGTAGAGGTCTACCGTCGAGAGGAAAGCCTCAGTTTCCTGACGGCTGATGGGTTTGTCTCCGGGCTTGCCCTGCGGATGCGTGGCTCGGTTGCGAAGGTCGCGCCACATTTGCGCTTTCTTGAGAAACGAAAAATCTCTTTTCAACTCTCGCTCGGCGATGTCGTAGAGCCGCATCTCTTCAAACAGGCCCGTAAGTTCACCCATCGTTAGGTCGCCGACGGCCTTGCCGTGCTTTTCGACGGCTTTCGACACACTCTGTTGCTCTTGTGGCTTGAGGCGCGGCTGGACTTCCTTGTAAAGCCAGCGATAGAGGTATTCAAGCATCTGCCCAGCAATGATGACGGCTTGGTCGTACAGCCCCTGTCGTATGAGCGCCTGTGCCTGTTCTTGTTTCTTTGCCAATTCCGTATTCATTCCACGCCCCCAACTTCCGTGGTTTCAGTCGGAAAACAATTTGCCTGAGCCTATCGCGACCTTATCCTTTGCCTCCGGGACATTGAGTAATCCTTGGAGTAATTGTTTCTCTTTGTCGCCCTCGGGTAATACGTTCGCGATGTTTTGAGCTACTCGCCAGAAAGTATTGTTGGAACCGTACGTTTGGGCTAAAAGTTCCTTCAACTGTTTGCGCTCACCGCGCTCCCAATAAATACATGCGCGGTGGAGTGCATCAACCATCGCGTTGAAGCCGATTTGGTCTAAGAATTTTCTATCTTTCTCCCGGTCTCTCGGCCCGAGAACCCTTACGTAGTCCTTCTCTTTGCTAACGATGCCTCCCTTATCCCAGAGAGATTTCAGTTCCGTCCCTACAGCTAGAGCTAGCTTGTTGCCCTCATCAAACGGAACGCGGGCATTCCCGTATGTCCAACGCCACAGAAGGTAAAACCGTGTCTCAGTATCAACCCCGCCGAGTTCTGTCGAGCCGAGAATCCGTTGCAGAGCAAATTCGCTGACAACCCTCTCCACATAGTCGAGCAGTTCTCTTACTTCTACGATTTCGCCGGAGAGCTTTTCGACTTTTTCGTAGCGACCGAAAACCTCAACGGCCGGCCCAATGGCGCTCATGAAGAAATCGGCACCACGTATTCCCTCGTTCCAAAACTTGTCAAGCTGTTGCCGCACTCGTGTTTCAATTGCCTGCCGTACTTCGGAAAACTCGCCTATTTCTGCCGTCGTGCGCTTACGGCAGACCATGTAAATCGAAGAGGCAAGAGCAGCCGCCTCTTGGGCGCGAAGTCGCGATTGCATTTCTGTGTGGATGGGCCAGGACGCCGTCATGAAAAGACGAGCATTGAGCAGGGCTTTGATTACAGCCTCCCATGCATCCGTCTTCGGATACGCAAACACGATGACCGCGATGCCTTCTGGTTTCAACACGCGGTGCATTTCGGCAAAAGCAGCCGTGAGCCTTTGCTCAAACCGTTTCTTCGCACCCTCGACGCCCTCACCGTTCATGTACGCAACGATTTCGTGCGACTTGGGCGTCAGCGGAGTCGTGAATAGCTCTGGGTAAGCTGTGCCCAACATCCTTTTGAGCCAGACATAGAAGAAATCCGAAATGTATGAATAGGGGACATTGTCATAATAGGGGGGGTCAGTCAGGACGGCATCGAATTGAGCGTTCTGCCAAGGCAATTCCGCAGCATCTCCGTGAATGACTTCTCCCGGAATTCCCTCAATGTTACAAAGGTGGTCAATCGCATTGAGTATGTCGCTCAGGTTGGTACACCAGCCCCCGGACGCGTCGTTGAACGGGTTAAGCTCAATGTAGTCCCAAACCATCCCCAGCGCCGGGCGAACAAATGTGGGTTGAATTTTCTCGCCGGGAATAAACCAATAGGCTAATGAAGACATCCGGTTAGACAAGCGGCTTACTGTGAGGCCGAGATAGGTCGCGACGGCTCTCGCAAAGGGGCGTTCCGCACCCGCTAGCGTTATTTCGTGCTCCAAGTTCCGAACCTTGTCCGAAAAAATAATCAGCGCGAGTAACTGTCTGGGGTTGAAGAGAGTGCCCCAACTGTTCATGCCGTACGCCCACACGTTGATTATTCCAAACGAGATGGGGACTCGTTGCAGACGCTCGTCGGGGATTGGATTCATGCCCCAATCATTTTTCAAAGCATCGCATTTCCTTTGCAGGGCTGCTTCGGCAGCACGGAATGCCGTGATGTCAGCTTCATTCGGAAGCCGATAGGTCTTTCCTTCGCGGTTTGACTTTAGAAGTTGTACGACAGCAACCATCCGCTGTCCTGACTTTCCCTCACAAAAAAGCCTGCGGGTGGTTTCGTCATCAATCGTGCTGGCACAAAGCGGGCAACGCACGTGGGCGCGGCTCACAGTGCCCTCGTCTGGGTCAAAGTCAATCTCTTTCCCTTCAACAATCTGGAATCCGACGTGGCGTGTCTTCTTATCCGGCGCGAAACGCAGAGCGATTTTCTTGCCTTCCTTCTTAACGAGCCATAATTGCCGCAGGAGAGGAACTTCTGCACCGCACTCGGCGCTCTGGCAAGGTACCGTCCTAGCCCAGATATAGCCGACCGTGATACTCCCGTCTTTGTCTCGCGGGTAGAATTGCTCAAGCTCATTTCTCACTTGTTCGAGAATCTGGTTTCCACGCGTTCGAACCTCTTCTAGAAGGGGATTCACAGCCTGACGACTTTGGATTCCGAGTGTGCCGCTCACTCCTTGCAAGAACTTTCGCTTGCCAAATCTTTGTGGGAATTCGAGGATGGCTTTAAGCAGCAAGATGGCGACTGGATTGTAATCGAGAGCGTGAACTTCACAACCCAACCGCATGGCCTCCAGTGGTATTGCTCCGCCACCTCCGAAGCAATCCAACACTTTGGGCGGCTGCCCGTTGTTGTCGTCGAGAATCAAGTCGCGGGCGTGTTGAAGAAGAGCGCGATTTTGGGGCGTGTCCTTTGCCACCGAGTCCCAAGGTGAAATGTCTGCCACAAGGTGCAACATTTCCTCACGCTTTTGCGGCACATCGAATAACAGCGATGCGAGCGCCGTGGCGCGTGACGCCGCAAGAGGCCGACGCGCCCACCAGATGTGCAGTGTACGGACGTGTCCCTGACGAATGTTGGGGTCACGCACCGATTCTTCCGAAACTTCCTTCAGGGGAAAATTAACTTCAATCAGTCGTTTTTTCGGTGTGTCACTCATAAAAAGTTCGGTAACGTGTCAACCTTTCCGTTCTCGAACACCCAGAGAATACTTGCTTTCAGTCCTCGCAACTGTCCCGCGACTTTGTTCGCATTGCTTCGGTACGTCACAAAATCTGGTAACGCCAACGCCAAAAAAGCTGATTCGTCCTCATCCCTCCAGCGAAGCAAGTCGTGAAGGGCATCCTTGAAATAATGCCCCGCTTGAACGTAAGGAGATGTTCTTGGCGTTCCTGCGGGCGTTCCCTTCACACTGACCCACAACTCCTGACCTGATGGCGCAACGGCCACAATGTCCTTTCCGTGCTCTTTTGTAAGAGTGTCGGCTAAGCGCCGTATGGCGAAGCCATTGGACGCGAGAAAGCCAGCGACAGTGTTTTGGACATTACCTTCCCAATTCCATGGTTTATCGGGTTTCCGATGAGCTTCCCAAGAGAGACCGGAGCGAATGCTCGCGCTCATCTCTGCTGGGTTACGAGCATGAATTCCTTCTCGAAGCAAGTTGCGCGTTTTCCCATTCTGTCGTCGCCTTTCCACCACTCCTGCGCTCTCCAGTTTCCGGCATTCCTGATTGGCGTGTTGACGGCGACTGAGGCCGAGTTCCGCCGCCAAAATATCGTCGTCTACGCCCTCCGGGTGGCTTCTAAGGTGCTCGATGATGCGGTCACGGACGGTCATTTCAGAGGTTCCGGCTCTAGTTCCGATACCCGCTTCCAATCGGAGACGACGTAGCGAACGATTTCAACCAACTCATTCGGCTGCAATTTTACAGACGGGTTCTGCACCCTATAGACGGATGGTTGACTCGCTGCGTTTTCAACGACGTACAGCCAGTATTCATCGCCGAGCCGATGCGCCATCAGCCATTCGTTCGGCGTAAGGGCGACCACACCTGTTTTGGCTCGCGCCTTCACCTCGATGTACCGCACCTCCTGCCCCGTAGTGGAACGAATATCGTAGCCGAGATTCTCCAGCGACACGTCTTCGGGACTTCGTCCCATTCGCCGCTCGTATGCCATCACTTCGCGCATTCCGATTTCAGCGATGTCTTGGTCTTCTCGGAGGCCGCTGTCCGCGGCCGGCTCGGGCACGACTCGGGCGACTCCGACGATGCGAGGCTCCAGAGGAAGTAGGCTCGTTTCCCACCGAATCGCCTCTTCAAGCCTGCGTTTCTTATTCAGCAGGTCATCCCTTGTGCGAATCTCGTTCTGAATCGTCGGCTCGGGAACCTCTTCGCCTTTAGTGCGTCGGGTCTCGTATTCGATGAGCTTGGCGTCCGAGGTTGCAATCATCTGCTCCAGCGAGCGAATCCCGTACTTGCGCTTAATCTCGGCGTCCCGTTCTCGCTGTTGGAGCAATTCATTCCTGTACCCCTCAAGAACGTTCTCGACCGCGAAGGAGACGACGAGATTCTGGTCGGCGCTGAAGCTCCAGCCCGGCTGCGAGGCAAGCGGTTTCAAGTCCCAGAGAATCGAAGCTGGGATGAGTCGCTGCGAGCCATGCTGCGGCTGGAAAATGGTGAACAGGCGCTTGCCTGCTATCGAGTTCCCGCCGTCCCGAATCTCCCCCTCGACGAACCAGAGCAACCCGTCGAATCGCCCGTCCGGGTCAGCGAACACCGCACCCCGCTGCAAATCGGCGGCGCTCTCCTGCAAGAGCCGTTCGATGACGGCCTCCAACAACGGGTGACCCGGCGCGACAAAGACTGCCTGTTGATTTCTGGCAACGTCCTTATCGAACGCGAGCTTCCCATACTCACGGAAGACTTCGCCGAAGCTGTTCTTGAACGAGGGCGAGGTCTCACGAATGGTGTACGGGACATTCGGGATGCGCCAGAGTCCGTCCTTCCGCTGTTCGAGGGGGACTGTGAGAAATCCGCACGCCCGGCCAAAGAATCTCTCGATGTATTCGGGAACGAGCCTGTTTTCCTTCGCGAGGCGCGTTTCACCCAACACTCGCTGCAAATCCACGTGGCGGGTCGCCAGCCCTTCCAGCACCGCGTCCCTCGTTCGCCGGAGGGCTTCCTCGTCTGGTATACGTTGGATTTCCGACACAATTTCTTCGAGCGAGCGGCGGTGCGTCACTGCCTCGACAATCAAGTCCTTGAGGCTCCTGCCCGGCACCAGTTCGCCGATTACATCAAAGACCCGGTCGCTGCCTAAGTGCTCGCGGATGTGTTCGAGCTTCTTGAACAGGGCTTCCATCACCTTGCCCTCGCGGGTATCAGAGGCAACGAGGTTGTAGATGTGCACCTCACGCGTCTGGCCGTAGCGATGGATGCGGCCCATCCTCTGTTCCAGCCGGTTCGGGTTCCACGGGATGTCGTAATTCACCATCAGGGCGCAGAACTGGAGGTTGATGCCCTCGCCGCCCGCCTCGGTGGAGACCATCACTTGCACTCGCTCACGGAACTCGTGTTCCGAGCGGATGCGAGCGTCGAGATTCATGCCGCCATGGAGGACAACGACCGAATAGCCCCACGCCTTCAGTTTTTCGGAGAGGTAGTCGAGGGTTTCCCGAGACTCGGTGAAGATGAGGAGCTTCTCGCCAACTCGTTGAAGGTGCTCCGTCTCCATCACCTTGCGTAGTTCTGTCAGTTTTGTTTCCAGTTCGTGGCGTTCAGCATCCTTGGCCAGCTTGATTAGGCTCGTTAGTTGGTCAATTTCCTGCTGAAGCTCCTCTCTCGTTTCGGCGGCCGTCAGCCGTTGGACAAGTTCCTCTTCGCGCTCGTCACGCTCCAATTCAGGAGCGTCTTCAAGCGCATCCTCGTCAATCCATCCGCGCTCGGCGAGCCATTTCCCGAGCCGCAGCAGTTCGGAAAGCCGTTCACGCCTGCGCTCAAGCGACCGGCGAATGGCTCTGACGCTGGACGCCATCCGGCGCTGGAGGATGAGAAGAGCGAAAGCGACGTTCCGCTTATCGGCAGCGAGTGCTTTGTTGTACGACTTCTCGACGTATTCGGTGACGGCATTGTATAGCCGCTTTTCATCATCGTTGAGGCGGTGCGGTCGGGTGACAACGTGGCGAGGCGGAAACAGAGGAGAGCCGTCGAAGCCTTTTAGGTCTTCTTTGAGCCTGCGAAGAAAGAGCGGGTTGTCCTTGTTGCGGATGGATTCCGAGAGCAGTTCGGTGGTCGCAAAATAGCCGGGTTCCAGCAGGTCGAGAAAAAGGCGGAAATTTTCGGGGTCGCCACGATGGGGTGTTGCCGTTAGGAAAAGTAGGAACCGGCTGATGCGCGACAGCAGTTCGCCGAACTTGTACCGTTCCGTTTTGGTGGTCTTCTCCCCGTAGCGGTAAGCCGCCATCTTGTGGGCTTCATCCACGACCACGAAGTCCCACTGGGTTTCGGCGAGCGTCGCCGTTACGTCTTCCTGCTTGGCGAAATCCATGGATGTGATGACAAGCGGCTGCTCCTGCCAGACATTGCGGCCCCACGTCGCGTTCATGACGCTCCGGTCAATTACGGTGAACGTTTCACTGAATCGTTCCTTCATCTCGCGCAGCCACTGGTCTTTGAGGTGACCGGGAACGCAAATCAGGGTTCTCTGCACGAGACCCCTATACTTGAGTTCCTTCAGCAAAAGACCGGTCATGATGGTCTTCCCCGCTCCGGGGTCATCGGCGAGCAGAAATCGAAGGCGCGGGTTTTTCAGGATGTAGTGATAAACCGCTTCGATTTGGTGCGGCAACGGGTCAACCTGCGACACGTTCACCGCGTACAGCGGGTCGAATTGGTAGGCGTACCGAACGCGATGCCCTTCGACCGCCAAGAAAAACACCTCGGCTCGCCCCATGAAATCGCGGCCAGTGTCCGCAGAGATGCGAACGCGTCCGAGGTCGTCGCGCGTCAGAATGCGTGGAAAAAATTGCTGAGTTCGGAGGCCGACCGCTTCAATCTTTATCCGTGGGCCCGAGTCCTGAACCGTAAGCACGCGCACGGGTTCCGGCCAGAAATCGCCATTGAGAACGTCGCCTGGTTTAGGTTGCATATCGCCTGTCGTAACTTCCAAGGAACGGAAGGCATTCTATCCGATGTGGTTGGTCCGGTCATGACAATCTGGATTAACGGCAATCGTAGGTTGTTCCGCTCGATTTCCAGCACCTTGCTTTTCAGATGTTGCAAACACTGTTTTGAACGCTGACTCAATCTTTTCGTATTCGGTACTTCCCGGTGTCCTGTCAAACATATATTCGACGAAGAAACGCATCCGGTCCGCGTTCTCCATCGCGGTCTTGGCATCGTCGTGTCTTACGCCCAAAGGGGTATTTGCGACTTGACCGTCGCTTCCGAGCCGCACATAGAGCGCGTCTTGTTTCTTTCGGTCGAGTTTTCCATCCGCCAAGCCCTTTGCGAGCGGGTCATACGTCGGCTCCTCTGCCCAACACCATGTGGAAGACTCCCAACGCCCGATTTTTTCGTGGCGCAGGATGAAAATGGCATCCGCGATGGCCGGTGGCAAAGAGTCCCATTTTCCGCTTATCTCTTCGATTCGCTTCCAGATTCTCTCCTGTGCACCTTTGTCTGAAGAACCCTTGTATTCATCAATCAGACGGCGATGCTCATCAAGGTCCGCCCTCCATTCCTTGTGGCGCTTCTCCTCTTCATCCCAGTCAGGAGCGAGGTGGTTTAACACCAGCCCCAGAAGTTGTTTGCACGTGTGGTCACGCATCGCCCGGTGCAGGAAGGAATTCCAATCGATAACACCTCTGTCCACAAGAAACAGAAGGAAAGCCTTAGCAAATTCCTCTTGGGCAATCATCGCCAAGGCGAAGGATGTGGCCGCAGGATTCTCCGTGTGGAGCACCCAATCTGCGTCGTCCAAGAGTCGCTTGCCGTTCGCGATGCACGCTTCGGCTGCTTCCAAGAAATTTGATTTCTTCTGCATTCGGCAATGTTAGCAGGAAACTGAGCTTCCGTACGCTCTGTGCCACGCAACAAGGCCGACATGTTGCCGACGAATTCGGTTGCTTGGTTCACAAGGATTAGTCTCCAGACCAGCGGCACCGATGAGAATTGGCGCTGAGATTCAACGACTTACGACCTATGCGGCAGCACTCCTTTTGAACCACAACGAAATTTCAACGACTTAGCGACAGTGGCGCAATGTGATACCGGCTCCGCGTGCCGTTTCCCACCTCAAGTTGTGCTCGTCCCACACGACTTGTTCGCGCTCGATGGTCAGTATGTTCTTGTTCCCAAGAACGACCTGCACCTGTTTGCTGTCAGCACTCTCGACGACCGCAATTCCGTGTCCGAGGACAGCCACGCGGTTGCCGCGCTTGAGGCGACGTGCTTCGGCTCTGCGTGCGTACCATGCCCTCCATCGCTGCACAAGCAAGTCCAGCCCATTCGCATCAACGCCAGAGTCCTTGCACCACAGCGGCACGGTTCCGGTTTCGCCAAGGACGAGGATGTCGCAGCCATACGCCCCAAACGTCGCAAGCCACAATTCGACGCCGTGCATTCCAAAGGGCACCGCCGAGAGCGGCACGATGAGGTTCTTCGGGTAGGCGAATTGGGCACGCCACTCATCCTCGTGCTCGACGACCGTGCCCCAGAGGCAGACCTCGCCGTGGATGCGGTCTTGTGTGTACCCAATCCGGCGCAGGTGGTCGAGGCTTTTGGCAGCGTAGACTCCGCATGTGCAATCGGATTGGGGAGCTTCGTGGCGGCCCTCCGTCTTGCATTCGGCGGACAACACTTCTCCGGGACGCCACCGAACCGTGTTCAGCGACTTCAATCCAATCTCATCCCACTGCCACACTCTGTAACCGACCAGAGGAAAGATGTAATCCGGCGCTGTCATGGTGCGACGGGTTCATGCACGGGTTCAGGCTCTGGCTCGTGCCTTGGCGCAACTGGCTCAGGCACGTCCGGTTCGGCATCCGGGGCCGTGGAGGGAACCGGAGTTTCCAGAGGCTCGACAATAATCGTGCGAAGCGGCTTACCAATTTGCATTCGGGTTTCCTCTCTGGCCTTTCACGCGGCGACGGTCTGGCGGCGGCTGGCCTCTCTCACCAGCCGCACGACAGTGGCTCGGGACACGTGATGAATTTTTGCTACCTGCGTGAGGCTCAGGCCGGAAAGCCGGTCATGGACGATTGCCGACCTGTCAACGTCAAGCGGCGCACGACCGAGCCGCTGTCCTTCCAGCCTTGCTCGCCGCATCCCCGCCTTGATGCGCTCCACGATGAGGCTTCGCTCAAGCTCCGCGATGCTGCCGACCATCGTGATGAACATCCTGCCCATCGGCCCGCTGGTGTCGATTGCCTCTCGGGCGGAGACGAACTCGATGCCGAGCGAATTCAGTTCGTCCACGACTTCGAGGAAATTCTTGGTGCTCCTCGCAATCCTGTCGAAGGCTGCGACGAGCAGCACGGAGAATTCTCCTCGCCGAGCATCCGCCATCATGGCGTCAAGGCCGGGCCGCTTCGCCTTGCTGCCGGAAATTCCCCGGTCGGTGTATTCGCGGAGGACCTCGAAGCCGCGCTGCGCCGCCAGCTTTCGCAGGTCGAGAATCTGGTTTTCGAGATGCTGGTCAGGCGTCGAGACCCTCGCATAAATTGCCGCTCGCTTCATCTTTCCTCCCGTGAATTTGGCTTGCTCATTCAGAATCTGGTCGCAGCCCCTTGGCTCTTCCACATCTCAAGGCGACCAAGGCAGACGTGCGTGCCATCAACTGGCGTCTGGCGGAACCAAGGTCCCACATAAGGGCGTTCACGCTCTCCTCGAACGCGGCAGACGAGTAGGTGTCCTGCTCTCTAAGCAACTTCCGAACCCGCAGCAAGATAGTTCTGGACTCGCAGAGTGCCTCAAGAGCCTCTTTGCTCTTGCGCTGGATTTCGCTCATTCGGGCAAATCCTCCAGAGTGCTTGCGAACCCGACCCATGTGTTTTCCAAGGCGAACATCATCTCCTCGTACAGGGATTGGCCAGTTTCGTAGAAAGAGCATCGCCGATAACTTTCGGCACTTTTCAGAAGCTCTCGGAAACGTTTAAGCTCCGCCTCGATTTCGTCGCAGCCTGCCATTGCTACGGTTACGCCGTGGCTCCGCATCTTGTGGACTCCTCTCTTGGCCGGATACTCGGAGACAATCCAATTGCGTGGCGAACCCCAAGCCCGGTTGCGTATCTCCACGGAGACTCCGTTACGGTTGCAGTATTGAGCGTAGTCAAGCGCTTCTTGCAGGTACCGAAACACAGCCGCGATGTCCCACTCGCCACGGTAGAACGCACAACGGTTCGTGGGCGTGCAGGAACAAGTATCAGCGTGCTTCGCGTACACTCTAAAGCTAAGATTTGCCATTCGCCTCTTTGGTTCCTTCCAGTTTTGGTTTGCTTGTGCACTCACCGCTTGTCCGGCTCGAATGTGCCCGGCAAAGGCAGCTTCCCAAAGAATGTTTCGGACTTCACCTTTCCCGTGTTCGTGTCCTGAGTCGAAATCACGGTGAACGCCCTGCTGGCGTTGACAGTCACGACTTTGCCATCGGAGAAGTACGTCTCCATCCAACTCACCACATTCCCATCGCTATCCTTGCCAACGAGCATCAAGTTCTCCTCTCATGTTTTGTCTCTCGCCTTTAATCGGGTAGTTCTGACCGCAAAGTGGGCACCGCTTGGGGATTCCGTGGCTCGTCACGGTCATGAGGGGCTGTGATTCGCAGACGAATCGATAAAGTCCGCGCTTTTCATCCAGACGAGCGGTGAAATGCAGCGCCCCTGAGCGACGCCCAATAGCCCGTCCTCCATTAGGCTCAGAAATTCTTCGTCTCTCCATCAATGCTCCCATTTGCCAGAGTTTGTAGCCGCCTCTTCGACGAGGCGCTTAAAGTCGTAGATGCTTGCGACCCACCTGACCTCAGCGTTCCGTGCTGTTCGTCGCAGTTGCGAGAACGAAGCCAGCCACGAGGCGCTGCTTTCGAGCAAGTGGAACGATTGAACCAAGTCCTTGAGTCGTTTCTGGCAGAAAAACCAATAGGCGAAGGCGATGATGACTCGGAGCCGTGCCTCCTCTAGCTCCAAAGCGGCTTCATTCTTTTTGGGCTTGCTGTGTGTATCGTCCAATCCTAGTCCTCGCTCACAGTGTGCTTCGCCGGGGAAAGCCGACATTTACCCAATGTACATTATACCACCAAGACCCTCGAAAAACCCACAGTTCGGGCCTGAAATCGAGAAAAAGACAAAATGTAACCAACGTACTAGGAAATTTCAGGCTCACTCGGTCAGGAACGCGAGAGAGGAGCAATTGAGAAAAGGGACGACGTGGGTGTAGAAGGTGGCGCAGAAGTCGTCGCCGCACCGGCAGCGGTCGAGAATCGCCAAACCCGGCACCTGTGCCGCGAGTTCCGGTTCGGCCGCCTCGGTCAGAAGGCGTTGAAGCTCGGCGGCGAAAGCGGGGAGCGTGTTGGCAAGGAGCAGTCGTGTTTCAGCGTCTTTGTTCATCGGAGGTTCCCACCAGTTTCATAATGAGGGTCTCTCCATTGAAGCGCGAAGTCCACTAACCTCGGCAACTGTTACCCAACTGTTGCCCAAGGCTTGACTACGAGTGACAGTTGGCGATAGTGTGTGACCGATTCGCAATCAGCAACTGTAGCGATTGCAACAAAAGCCCCGTTTTTGTTGGTGTTCTTCGAGGTAGGCAGCCAATCCCGTTAGCGCTACCAATAAATCAATAACTTAGAGCTTTTTTGCTCACACTTGCTCACACATTTTCGGAATCAGCTTCTCAGCGGCCTAAATCCGAAGCGTGTTGATCAGCGCGGCCAGTGCGACGGGCTGTTGCTTGCGGCTCGGATAATAAAGAAAGAACCCTGGGAACGGCTGGCACCAATCCTCCAGCACGCGGACGAGCGCGCCGCTCGCGAGATGCTGGCTGACTTTGTCCTCGCCCACGAAAGCGAGGCCAATGCCGTCAAGGGTTGCACGGATCACGATCTCCACGTCATCGACGATCAGAGGCTTATTCACGGCAACTGACAGGGACTTTCTGCCCTTTTCGAATTCCCACCGGTAGACGTCGCCGCCATGCCCGTGGCGAAAATTTATGCATTTATGGCTGAGCAGGTCGCGCGGCGCTTTCGGCTTCGGATGAGCTTTGAAATACGCGGGCGAACCGATGATGGCAGCGCGATGGTCTTTGGACACGCACATCCGCCCTGTTTCTTCCCCTAAGTCCTTTGGAATCCGCACTTCCGAAAAAATACCCAGGGGCAGGTGGGGGCCTGCCTCCTTTTACCTCCTTGCCTCACTGCCTCCCTACTTCCCTGCTCCTCCACTCGTTACTCGCTACTTTCCCTCCCGCCGTAGGTCACAACCTTCTTTCCTCTTTCTTGCCTACTCGTCGCCTTCACGCCATAATGCCATTTGCCAGCCCGCTTTCTGCCGCGGGCCATTTCTGAGGAGGGGGAATGAGCATTTCGCCTAACGTGCCGAACCCGCAGGAGTCGTACCACTACGAAAGCACCGGCACTCCGCGCTGGATCACCGTGCTCTTCGTGGTTCTTTTTGTCGTCGTTGGGGCCCTCGGCTTTTTCGGATACTCCCAGGTCTCTCATCTTTCCCAGGATCTTTCCAAGGCGCAGGAGCAGAACAAGGTTCTCTCGGCGCAGCTCGAGCAGGCCAATTCGCGCCTCGCCGACCTCAAGGGCGTCGTGGAC
>Ga0209810_1001657_pt1 | contig 31802 bp, 45 predicted proteins | sample Coa_R1_7_FD_187159 | JGI IMG/M metagenome (GOLD analysis project Ga0209810, IMG submission 187159) | Surface soil microbial communities from Centralia Pennsylvania, which are recovering from an underground coalmine fire - Coalmine... | ecosystem: Environmental > Terrestrial > Soil > Unclassified... | reverse complement strand
GGGGTGCGCCTGATGCAGAAGATCTGTCTAGTGCGAAGCTGAAAGCAAAGCTCCCGCCCGAAGCGGCCCTCCGCAGGCGGGAACCGGGCGGGGGCAGGACGGAGAAATAGGAGAGTAGCGCCCCGCCGCGTTTCCTGCTAGCTTGTGAACCGCCTTTTATCGTAGCCTCAAAGCATGTCCATGAGCAAGACCAACGTCAAACAAAATCCTCTGCAGCAAAATCCGGCGGGCGCCGTCGGGCGGCCCTCCGGCTCGAGCGCGCGCTCGCGTTCCCGCTCCAGCTCACCGCGGCCGACGGTTGCCGTACAGAAGACCACCTCGGATGCGGAGGCCCAGTCCCTGGGCATCTGTCTGGAGGCGCTCAAGAACCTGCAGCCGGATGCGCGGCGGCGCGTGATGGCTTATTTAGGCACGCGCTATAACATTCCGGTCGCCTGGCAGCCGGCGCAAGCGCAGGGCGCAGAAGGCGAAAGCGGCGAAACGGGTCAGACGGGGGAGGTGCAAGCGCGCAGCTTTGGCGCCGGCCTTGGGCAGATTTAAAGTACGCCCTGAAGCACGTTGAAGCGGCAGGCCTTCGCCGGCCTCACGTAGCGCCGCATGGAGTCCAGCGATTTGTGCCCGGTGCGCAGCATAATGAGCGTTTCAGGCGCGCCGCGTTCGATAGCCGCCGTCACCATACCGGCGCGTAGCGAATGCGAGCTATAGCGGGCTGCCGGAAGGCCGGCGCGGGCCACGGCCAGCTTGAAACGTTCGTTGATCGCATCGCCGCTCAAACGCTGCGGGTGGATCCCGCCTCCATACATGGCGCAGAACAGCGGCCCGGGCCAGGTGCCCCGGATGTCCAGCCATTCGCGCAGCGCCCGCACCGGACAGGTCACAGCGTGTGCGCCGTACTCGATGGCGACGATCCGGCCCTCGCTCCCATCCTGATCGGTTTTCGAAGCGCCGAGCGAGAGCAGAAACCCTTTGCGCATGAAGCGCACATCGCAGCGGTCGAGCGAAGCGATCTCTTCGCGGCGCCAGCCAGCCGCAAACTGTGTCAGGATCAGAGCGCGGTCGCGAATGTCGATGGGAACGGTGGTACACAACTGCCGACAGATCCGCCTCAGCTCGGCCGGCTCGAGCGCCTGCGCGTATTGCGGCCGCTCGCGCAGATCGCGTTTGGCGTTTCGCACCAGCAGCTTGACGTTGTCAGTCAGCGGCGAAGGCAGGTGCTCCTGCTGATGTCGGTGAGAGATGGCATAGAGCGTCAGCTGCACCGTCTGCAAGCGGTAGGGCGGCTGCCGTTCGTACAGACTCCAGACCACAAAATCGGCGACCGTTTCGGGCGTGGCGGGCAGCGCCTGGCCTCCGACTTGCTCGCACCAGCGTGCAAAGATCATCCAGGTATAGCTGTAGGCGGCACGGGTGCGCGGCGCATGCGAAGCTTTCATCAGTTCCTCCCGCTTCTGTCGCAATCGGCTGAGATATCCGGGGCCGGTATCGAACAGCTTTAATTGCTCCGGGCTTGACATGCCCGAGAACTTAACTCGTATACTGACGCTCAGGAAAGTCCCAGCACGGCTAGACCGTTAAGACCGAATTATAACGGCGTCGCCGAGCTGGAAGGAGAGAAAGGAGGTCTATGGCTATACCGCCCCCACCGCCGCGATGTTCACTCCGGCGGCGGGGGAGTTCTGACTTTAAGAACCAGAAAACGCGCCGGAACGCCGTTTCCGGATTGTTAAGCGTTTCTGCAACCACGCCGGAGCAACCGGGTAAGCCGGAATTGCCGGGGTAGCCAGAGCCACCCGAGCCGCCGGGAAGCGTGATCGCTTTTATTGTCGCGCGATCCCCGGCAGAAAGACAAGGAGCCGTATGAGGATCGCCAAAAACATTTCCGCCGTTTGGGACACGGCAAAAGTACTAGAAGTCCCAGCAGACCGCCTTACGCCGCAAGAAGCCGTCGCACGCCTGCGCGCCATCGCCCGAGCGTTGCCGCCGGAAGAGTTCGGTCGTGCTGCTGAATGTCTGACCACCGCGCGCGCCCTCGAAGAAGCACTAGCAGAGCGCCGTCGCCTGGAGCGCCAGCCGGAAGGAGGGTCCGCGCAGTGAGCAGCAGCGTCACCGTCCACGATCACCTAATGCGCCAGATAGGCTCGCCCAACGGCTGGGATCCCATGCCACCCGATCAATACATGTGTTTTCTCGATGAGGACATGAGATTGAGCGATCGCGGACAGCGGGCGCTGGCTTGGCTGCGCTGGAAGACCCTCCGCGCCAAGCGCGGGGGCCGCACGCCCTACGCTAAAGACGAGCGCGGCGAGCTGGGTCTCAAGCACCTGGCCGCCGATCTCAACTGGCCGATCTCGACTGCCAGCTATGTCTGGGATGAGCTTGCAGGCTGCGGCTTGGCACGCCGCGATGCAGAAACCGGCCGGCTCTATCTCTGCGGCAAGGTGGAGCGGAACCAGAGAGAGAAAAAAGGCGAACAGAATTTTGGCCAAAATAACTTGCCCAAACGATTACTCTCTTTTTTTCAATCACTTCCAGAAAATCAACGCGCCCAATACCTGCACGGCTACCTGCAGCTGCTGGAGTGGGGCAAGCAGGCCGAAGCCGAGGCTAGGCGCCAGGCACGAGAGGTCGCCCAGCAACTCGAGGATCGGTACCTCGCCTCCATCGGCTTTGTGGGCGAGGAATCCCGCGGCCGCCCGAAAGTGGCGCACACAGAGCCGGCGCTGCTCCAGCTTTCGCTTCTGCGACCGCCCGAGATTTTTTTTGGCCAAAATAACCAGAACGGGAATTTTGGCCAAAATGCAAATGAGGATGTGGCCAAAAATCAAAACGCGGGTGGCCAAATAAGTGCATCCTTATTCTCGTCAGAGAATACAGAGAATCAGAGAGTGAGTGGCGCCGCTCTAGCTGTGGAAAAGACCGCTCCGCCGGATCCTCCCCGGGCCCCCAGCCCGCCCGCCACCCCACTCACCCCAAACCCTTCCTGTTTAGGTAAGGGGGCAATCGAGGACCCACTCTGCGACGAGGACCCGATCGTGGATTGCGTGCAACACTTCTTTGGGCGTAAGCTGGGCAGCGGAGATCCGCTCCGAGCCAAATTCCAGCTACTCGCCGCGCAATTCGCCATCCCCGCTCGAAGCGTCTGGCGCTTCCTGGTGGAAAAGTTGGACCGCAAACGCACACAGCGCTATCCCATCCATTCCCCCGGCGCGCTGTACGACATGGTGACGGCCGACTTGCCCGGCTGGATCCGCCAGCATCCGCGCGAAGTCGAAGCGGACCGCCAACGGGCCCAACAGCAGCAGCAAGCGATCCCGCCGCCCGAGGAGGAGGCGTTCGATATAGAAGCTTTTTACGCGCAGATGCGGCGGCTGACCGCAACGGAGGGTCAACCGTGATCCTTCGGGCAGCCGATGGCCTGCTGTGCGGCGCCTGCGTGCGTCAGCGCCACAGCACGGGAGGGTTCGCGATGACGCCGCTTGCGCGCGGACTCGCCAAACTGCGGCAAGCCTTCCGCCGCCATCCTGCTCTGGCTATCCACGCGAAGCCGTTTTACGGCCGCGGCCGCGCATCGACGCGCCTGTTCTGGCGCGACTTGGCGCAGGGCGCCGGCGGAGCACTGGTGGATGCCGGCGATGCCGAATTGGCAGAAATCACTGCTGCGCTGTTAGCCGAGCTCGAACAACTGAGGGCCGAAAGCTGTCCCCCAAAGCGAGAGGAGCGAGCGCATGGGGGTTCCTGAGACGCTGCTTGCCGAGTGCCTGCGCGAAGAGCGCAAACGGCTGGGCGAACGCGAGATCCGACTCACGCTCGATCTAGACAGCGCGCTGGCGCTTGCCGGCGAATTGCACCTGGCCCTGTGCCAGGCTGGCAATCAGGGTTTTTGCGCGGACGTAGCCCGCTGTGTGATCGAAGGCCTCATCGCCCAGTTGCGCGCAGGCGGCTATGAAGCTCACGCCGCTCTCGCCGGGCTCGGGAGCGAGGGGAGGCACGTATGATCGAGGTGAGAAAGGCTGCCCTGGCCTGGGTGCGCCGGGCGCTGTGTGAGGAGCTGCGCGATCCGCCGGAGGAGCTGGCCCAGCGCGCCGAAAACCTGGTCGCCATCGCTGAGCATTACCAAGTGCCCATCGAGGCCTTGATCAAGTGGATCCATATCCGCAGCTACGGTAAGCAATGGAGCGCAGCCGAGTGGCGGCGCTGGTGCCAGCTCTTCCAGCAGGTGCACCACCGCGAAATCACGAATCCGTGAAGCTCACCCTCCTGTTGCTGGCCGCCGCGCCCTTCCTGCTCTGGCCGCTGCGCCGTGAGTTCAAAAAGATTGGGATCCGCCTCGAAAGAGCGGTATCCATCGCGCGAGAGAGACGTTTGCGGCGTCACCTTAGGCATGTGTCGCCAGTTCCCGTTCGTCCCGCACCCCCACCACGATATGCTTTCCCACTCGCTCGAGCACTTCAGCAATGCGCGGGAGTTTCGAAGCGTGATGCGGATCTAGCAGCCGCCGCACCTCTTTTTCATCAATCCCCAGCCGCGCCGCCAGTTCCACCTTATTCAAACCCTGGCTCCGGATCTCCTCCCACAACGCAGCCTTGAAGGCGGCCTGTGCCGGCACCGGAATCAGATACTGCCGTTTGCGCGGCGGAGAAGGCGGTGGGATGGGCTCGCCGGTGTTGATCCTTCCAATGATGGCTTCCTCCAACGCATCGGCGGCCTCTTCCAGTCCCTGCTCAAGGGTTTCCGCCTGCGTAATAGCCTCCGGCAGATCGGGGAACGTAATGACGAATCCGCCTTCGCGGGCGCGTTTGAAATTCGCCGGGTATTCATAGCTGCGCATGGTCCTGCTCCTTACCTCCTCATTGCGAGAACTCTTTCCAATCGATCCCGAGCTGCTTGAGCATGGCGTGCAGCGTGCCTTTCTTCAGTTCGTCTTTCGGGTTACGAAGAATCGTGCGCCGCTCGCCAAAATACAGCGTGCCGTGACTGCCTTTGCCGCGGTGCGGCACAAAGCTCACTGGGATCCCCTTTTCGCGCCCGAGCTCCTGGATTCGGCGCAGGAACTCGGAGCCTTTCATGGTTCTAGTATCGGACAAATTTGTCCGATCCGGCAAGCTACAAAAGCATGCAAATTCAGCTTTCTATTGGAAAAATAAGGACTTGCGCGAAGAGTTAAATTTCGTTCGTTTGGGGAATGGAATTTTGGCCAAAATAACTGGCCGTCAGGGCAGGGCTAAAAACGAAACCTTGCGCACCGGACAGGAAAAGCTTAGCGGGAAACCGGAGGCCGCGTCAAGCGGAAATTTTCAGGATCACCAGGAGCGCCGCCCGTACCCGGTCCCAATTTGCTCCCAGTGCATGCGCAAACCCGTAGAACCACACATAGGCCGGCGGCGCACCGGGCTTCGGTTCGGGCAGCGCGCGCACCGCACTCGAGCCGATCGCGTAGGCCAGATAGAGCAATGCGGCGCAGGCGGCCGGATCGTTGTGCAAAGACATGGCTAGGTGCCGGAGCAGGCCGTGGTCTGCGAGACCAGATTGCCGCTTGTGTCTACGCACACATAGCGGGTGCCGCTATTGGCTTTGATGGTGGGGTTTTGAATCGTGCCGGTAATCGTGGCGCCGCCGGTAATACTCAGGCCGCCGTTTTGGACGGTCAAGCCGCCGCTTTGCACCGTGACGTTGCCAGATGTGATGAGCTGACCACTGTCCCGGAACTGAAACAGATCGGTGTCGGTGCTGGCCGAGCGCTTCGCGAGGTTTAGCTGATAACCCGTGCCATCACCCACGTAGATGCGCCCTAGGACAGGGGAGGCAAAACCGGCTGCCAGATACAATGCGCTGCCGGTACTGGCGGGTAGAGCGGAGCTGCCCAAGATTTGCAACGCATTGTAGATCGCTGTGTAGCCCGCGGTGGAGCTGGTGCCCGTCGTCGGAGACGGGCCGCACACCGCATTTTGTCCGCCATCGTTATTGCCTAGGATCACTACATCTTTCACCGGGGTGCCGCCATTGAAGTTGACGGCGCAAGCATAGTTCTGGATGGTGTTGCCCGTGAGAGACAGACCTGCCAAGCCAGATCCGATATTGAAGGCGGTCTGCGTCTGCGCCGCGTTCAAAGCCACGTAGTTGCCGCTGATCTGCCAGCCGCCCCCAAAGACATTCACCACGTTAAACGCGCTAGTCGTCGCCACATCCCCAATCCAGTTAGCCGCGAACACACAGCCGGTGCAGCTCGTTGTGCTGTTGAAGGCGATCACCGAACCCGTACCGGCAGCCAGCTCAAACGTGTTGCTGGTGATCTGCCAGCCCTGCGTAGGGCCAAAGATATCGGCCAGGGTGTAGGAGCTGTGCAGGAATTGATTGCCCCGGACGAGACTGGCATTGGCGTAATCCGTGTTCCCATTGATCGCCCCTTGAATCGCATAGATGTAGTTGCCAAAGGCGTTTCGTTCAATGGTCCCTTCAATGGTGTCTTGGGCGTTGATCACCGCCGCATACTGCGCCGAACCGGAGGCATAAAACGAATCATGATCGATCTGCCAAAAGGCTGAGTCACAGCCCCCGCCTCCGCAGCCGGTGCCCGTGTGGCTCAGGTCGATGCCATAGCCGTGGAAGCCGCTATTGTTCACCACAAGCTGCACCCCGCTCAGACGAAACGCCGAAGAAGAACGGGCCGAGATGGGCGTGGCCGTGCCCGTGTATTGGAGCTGTACGGCTGCCTGAGCCCCACCGGTCAGACCGCCGGCGCCGACAATTGTGCAGCCCACCGTTTGATCGGCATTGATGGGCGTCGCAAAGCTGTATACTCCTGCCGGAATGACGATCGTGCCGCAGCGTGTGCCGAGCGCAGAGATGGCAGCATTGATCTGAGCGCCCAGATCGGCGCCCGCAAAATCGAGCGCGCTCACCGTATCTCCCAGTTTGCTTGCTATCGAGCGGTTCACCGTGCTGGCGCCGCCGCGGTTGTAGTTGAGCTCAGACTGTAATACGAACCCCTGGGCATCCAGACAGGCCATGCCGAGCGGGCTGCATTTGAGCTGGCTGAGCGCCAGCCCGTTGTTCTGCACATTATCCTGCGTCCACTGCACCACGCCCAGCGCGTTTTCCACCACGATCTTATAAGCGGACGGGCCCAGCCAGATCGAGGCATAGCCGCCCGCATCGAGCACGATGGGATTGGGATTCTGCACGCTGCCGCTGGCATCGGTATAGGTCGCCAGAGGATTGCCCGGACAGGCGCTGCCTGCCACGCAAGTGTAGACGAGCCCGCCGGCGAGCGGCACGCCGCTCGCGTCCAGAAACTGCTGTTTGGGGATGGGCATCGGCGCCGCATTTTGGGCGCACACGATCACCGTGCCAGCGCATAGCAGCGCCAGCGCACTAAGAAGGCGTTTCATGACGTTTTCCTTATTGCGAAAGTGAAAGGAAGCTTTCTTTATCTCTGCGGCAAGGTGGAGCGGAACCAGAGAGAAAAAAAGGCGAACAGAATTTTGGCCAAAATAACTTGCCCAAACGATTACTCTCTTTTTTTCAATCACTTCCAGAAAATCAACGCGCCCAGTGCGCGCGCGGCTGCTTTTCTCTGCGCAACGGAGTACCATTACACCCTATCTCCGCCGGGCTATCGACACCGGGTCTGATGCCGCGGTATGTTTGTGGCGTGATGCGACGCGCCTGGCTGCTTTTGAGCCTGCTGTGGATGGCTCTCGCGTTTTTGGGTTTTAGCGTGGGCTCCGGCATCCAGAGCGATGTCGACCGTCTGGTGCCGTTTCTGCCTCTGCTCGCCGGCTTGCTGATCCGTATGGCTTGCCGCTATATCACACACGGCGATGATCGAAAGGCTCTGGCTTCTGACATTCGCGGCGGCCATCGTTAGTGCGCTGTTGTATCCGCCGCAGCCGGGTGGCGGACCGCGTTCTATTCTGTGGCTCGTGCTCATAGGCTGCCATGCCTGCCTGACTCTCGCCTGGTGGGTGCAGCGGATTTTCCGTCTGCTTTCGCCACTCTACTACTGGCTAGAAAGCCTCGCCGTCCCGTTTTATTTCCGCAAACGCTACGGCATCACGGTGCAGGCGCGGCCGCGGTTCACTGCGAGGCGATCTCGGTAGCCTTAGCTTTTCCGGCGGCTTGGCCGAGCAGGCTGAGAATCGTCTGATTGTCGCCCACACTCGCCGCCCACTGCAACAGCTTGAGTTTCGCCGGCGCCATATGCTCGAGAGCGCCGTTTTCGGCAGCGTTCTTGAGCGTTTGCACCACCGGAGCTGACAGCTTCGGCCAGACCGCGGCTCCGACAGCTCCGCCCAGTCCTGCCCCGACCCAACCGGCTCCCGGAATGCCGGTGGCGTGTCCTGCCGCTTCGCCGATGGCTCCGCCCAGCACCAGGCCCGTCTGCCTGCTGGCGGCTTTCTCCGAGGCCTGCTCGAGCCCGGAGGGCACCAGGCCGCGACCCTTATTCACGTTCTCCTGCGCGATCTCCAGCAGATTCTTGTAGGTGGCGTAATCGCGGTTGAGCGGCGTGGTTTCGGGCGCGATAAAGTCCATGGCGCGACGGTAGGCATTGCCGATGCCGCGGAACAGATTCCGATCCTCCGGCGGATCGCTGAAACTGGTTTTGCCATTGGCGCCATCGCGCAGATAACGCAATTGGTCGAAGGTCAATTGGCCGTCGTTCTGCGCCGCCAGGCGCCGCACGAACTCGATTTCGTCGTTGAGCTGGCGGAAGTATTTCTCGTTGGCGGGCGACACCAGCGGCTGGCTCGTCACTTGCGTGTGCAGGATCGGCTGGCCCCGCGGATCGACCAGTCCGGTAGGCACTTGCCGCATCTGCTCTTCGACGCCTTTCATATACGCCGCCTGCTGCGCCTGCAAATCCCGGATCACCACATCGGCGTCAATCGAGCGCGAGGCGATGGCGGGATCGAGCGCCTGATACTGAGCTTTGAGCGCGGCTAGCCGGTTTTGGACTGCCTCCAGCATTTCTCCGGGCGAGTTGCCCGGCATAATGCCATCGCGCGTCAGGACCGGCACCGCATCGCCGATCTCCGGCCGCTGCCCGGGCGTGGCGGCGAAGGCATCCCAGTAATTCGGAAGCGTAGGAGCTTTGGTTTTGCCCAGCTCGCGCACGGCCCGGATGCCGCTGCCGGCCAGTTCGCCCCCCGCGCCCAGTGCCCCGCCCACGATCATCGCCGTGGGATTCCCGCCCGACTGGATGCCTGCCACGCCGGCGTCGGTGGCGCCTTTGGCGGCCAGGCGCGCCAGCAGCGGCAAACCTTCCACCGCTTTGCCTGCCAGCGCATCCGGCAGCAGAAACTCCCCCGTCTGCTCGGCAAACTTGCCGATGCTCTGGCCGATCCCGTTGGTTTGCGTGACCGAAGCGCGGTACTCCGGATTGAGCTCGATGGGATGCGGCACCACCTGGTTCGCCAGATCGAGGGTGCCATACAGGGTGCTGGCCGCCCCTTTCCCTACTCCTTCGAGCACGCCGAGCGGCGCGTCAATCCACTGATTGCCGGTACGATAGTTCAGCGCCCGCTGCACAGGGCCCGGGGGCGCCCCGTATTTCTGCTTGAAATCGCTGACCACGTTGCGGATATAGTCGTCGCTCTCGCCGTTGGCTTGCATCTGCTGAATGATGCCGTCCAGTTTCTGCTGCGCCGCGGGCGCCAGCGTGTAGAGCGAGACATCGGCCGGCTGCGCCGGAGGGGAAGCTGGTTGATCTGGCATGGCTAGTAGTGGTACTTTTTACGCGCGGCCTGCGCATCGAATGGCTGGCTGTTGGGGCCGCCCCCAAAACGCGTCAGCGGCTGAATGCCGTACTTAGCGAACACGGCTCTGGCGGTGGGCAGCACCGGAGACCACGGGTCGCCGGGCGCCAGCGCCTGATAGCGCTCGTCGTAAGTGTTTAATTTCGCCCCGAGCACATGCAATTGCGATTTGGCATAATCGGCGATCTGCTGGGGTGAGCCGTTCTGCGGCATGGCCGCGCGCACGGCCGCGATCTCCGGATCCGTGGCGTCGCCTTTGAGCGCGTTGGCGGTTTCTCCCGCCACCGCATTGGCGATCCCCTGTGCCGTGGTGGGTGCGCCTGCGCCGAAGGTGGCCTTGAAGTTGTTCCACACTTGGTTGCCCGGCCGGAAGGTGCCGTTCTGTAGCGCTTTTAGGGCTTCGACGTACTGGTCGATGTGGGCCACAGCCGTATTCAGCGCGCCGATGTTGCGCCCGTCTTTGCTGTTGCCCGTGAAAGCGCTGCGCAATTGCGCCCGCTGCACCGACCAGCCCGGATCGTACTGCGTCACCGCTTCCATCAACTGGCGCCCGGCGCCTGAAGCGGCGGCGCGGCCGGTTAATGGCAGCTCTCTCCCTTCAGCGATGGCTTTTACGCGCAACTGCATCCCGGGAGGCAGCGTTTTTAAAAAATCTTCGCCCGTCAGACTCAAGCCGGAGAGGGGTTTCCCATCCGGCCCCAGTCCGGCGTTGTACTGCTCCACCCCCAGTCGCTGGCGGTTCGTATTCGCATTCTGTTGCTCGATCGCGTTGCGCTGCCCAGAAAGCGCTTCTTCTGCCACGTTGTGGCGCTCGGTTTCGCCTGCCGTCTGCTGCTCGACGGGCGTTTCCCCCAGCGCGCGCAGCGCCCGGATGGACTCGACCGGATCGTACCGGCTCACCGGAACCGCGCGCAGAATTGCCACCGCGGTTTGCGGATCGAGCTGGCTGATGCGCTGCACATACTCCTGGGCGTCTCGAGGCGGCGCGGCAGCCAGCTGGGCCACGGCGTTTTGGAGTACCTGGAATTGCGCCTGCGCGGCCGCGCCCGGAAGTTTGGCTCGGTTCAGCTGCGCCTGTGTTTGCGCCTGCTCGGCCCGCGCCTGCTGTTGCTCGGAGAGCGTCCATTTTTCCAGGTTCAGTTGGGCGGCCGCGGTCTTTACGCCCTCCGGACCCGGATAGGCGTAGCGAGCGGCATCCTGCGGCTGGATCAGACCCCTCGCAACCGCTTGCCCGACCGCGTTGTCCCAGGCCTGCTGCTGTTTCACCGGATCGCTTTCCGCGGCCACGGGCGCCAGCAGCGATTGCAGCTGATCGTTGCGCGTCTGCGCATTGGCGAGTGTGTCTTTATCGAGCGCCGCGGCTTTCGTCTTCTGATCGAGCAGCGTGGTCCTCAATTGAAAGAGCGCACCCGGCGAAGCGCCGCGTGCGGCGGCGAGTGCCAGCATCCGGTCTGGATCGCCGTTGGCGTCGACAAACGCCTGGCGCAGCGTCTGCTGATCCTGGAGCGCGATCTGCCGCTGCCGGTTCTCCATCGTCGCGGCTTCGATCTGCTGCTGCTGCCATTGGTCTTGATTTGCTAGGTTGCGCAACTGGGCATATTGCACATAGGCCTCGAGCGGAGAGGCGATGCGCACCGGCTGCGTGCCCAGCAACACATTCGGGTCTAAAGCCATCTCATCTATCCCAGATTCGCCAGATTGGTGTAGTCGTAAGAGGGCGGCTGGCCGCCATACAGCCACTCACTGCTGTTGCCCGACAGCAGGCCTGCCGGGCCCCACAGATCGGCGGGATTGGTGCCCACATCGTAGCCCGAGCGGTTCTGCGCCTGGACGAGCTGGTTGAGGATCGGATACTGCAGGGCGAGATTGCCGATATTCGACAGCGCGCCGTTCCAAGCATTTGCCACGCCCACCGTGCCCGCGGCCTGCGCGCTAGCGCCCTGCGTGAGATAGTTGCCCTGCAGATTGGCGCCCTGGAGCGCTGCATTGGTGTTACTATACGCCGCGCTCGTGCCCGCATTGGTTAGCAGCGCATTGGCGTTCTCGCCCAGGCCTGCCAGGCCCATCAGATTGGCGTAATTGGCCTGGCGTGTGTTCAGGAACTGGTTATAGGCGTTCTGATACGCGTTCGTAGTGTAGTTGGTCGCATACTGCGCCGCCGCTTTTAAAGCACCTCCCGAGACCAGACCGCCCGCTGCGGCTTCGGCGCGTTCCAGAGCCTGCTGGCCTTGCTCGAGATTGAACTGGTAGCCCGGATCGAGCGCCATCACCTCGGCGGCCGTCGGCGTCGAGTTGAAGGCCCCGCCGGGCGCAGCAGCCTGCAGTAAATACGGCAGGGCCGTGGTGCCGGCCGATTGATAGGGGGCCGCATAGGACTGCGCGTTCTGGTAGACGCCTTTGGTGAAATCGAGCGCGTTCTGCTGGCCTTGTGCCGCGAGGTTCGCCGCATATTCGGCGGCCTGGGCTTCCGTCTGCGCTGCGCTCTTGATCGCCGAAGCCTGTTTCCCCGCACCGATCAGCGAGCCGATGCTGCTGATGCCGGCGCCCAGTAGCATGGATGCCATATCAAGTTTCCTTTGGTCTGCTCTTTGAGAAAATGATCAGATCATGTAACTGGCCGTCGCGCTGGTAGCAACGCGCCAGCCGGCCCGCCTCCTGCATCCCGAGCCGGCGCGCATAGGCGAGCGCCAGGCGGTTATCCGTGGGAGTCAGGCCGAAGGCTCGCTCGGCGCGCGTATGGGCCCACAGCCAGGCCTCAAACGCACGCCCGATCTCGAGCGCGCGCGGTCCCCAGGCCTCAGGCAGCAGGGCGTGATGCACTTCCCACAGTAGCGGGTTGATCGGATGCGTGATACATACGCCGAGCAGCGCCCCGCCCTCCCGCGCGAGCAGATAGCAGATCTGCTCGTTCTCCATGGGCCAGAACCACTCCGCCGGCGGGTAGAAATCGTCACCCAACCAGCGATAGAGCCGCCGATGGCGCATGATCGCCGCCACTTGGGCATAATCGAAGGTGCGCTCCAGCGTGATCATTTCCAGGCCGGCACGTATACCGTCGAGCCATCGGCGGCCGTCAGCTTGAGCCAGGTGTAGGGCGCCCCGAGCGTGACCGCCGGGCAATTGGCGCCCAGCGCCGCCGCACCCGAGCCGGTCGCATTCTGGCTCATCTTGACGGGATTCGAAAAGGTCACCGTACCCGAAAAGGTGCCACTGCCGGAGACGGTCTGCCCGTTCAGATTCAGGCCCGAATTGAGCGTCGCGCCGCCGCTAAAAGTCACAGCGCAGCCCGAAAGAAACGTCCAGGCGCCGTTATCTTGCACCTGCACGTAATCGGTAATGGCTCCGCCCTGGTTCTTGCCGATGCGCAGCTGCCAGCCCGTGCCGTCCGTGCCGAACAGCAGCCGCCCGGATACGGGCGAACCGGGATTGGCTTGCCACTGTAAGGTGCCCGTAGAGCCGGCATTGCCGGAGCCCGCCAGCGTCGTGCCCGCGAAATTCACCTGCCCGGAGAACAGGCCGCTGCCGGAAACCGACAGGCCGCCCTGGACCTGCAGTTTATAAGCGCTGCCGGCATCCGAGGTGGTGCCGAGCAGCAGATTGCCGCTGGTGGTGATCCGCCCGCGCTCGAGACCTGCTGTGTAAAAGCGGATCTGGGAGTTATCGCTGGCGCCGTAGCCATTTAAGTCAATCGCCGCTTTGGTGTTTAAATCCGTGCCTCCGCCAGCCGACAGCCGCAGGAATCCGTAGTCGGAGGTAGCGCTGCCGTCACTGTGAATTTCCCCGGCGACCAGCGCCACACTCAAGGCCGGCATGGTATCGCTGGCGGTACCCGTGAGGATGGTCAGCGGATTCGTGCCGGAGAACGTCTGGGCACCCGAAAACGTGTTGGCCGCCGTCAGGCTGGCCCCGCCCAGATTGGCCAGTGCGGCCGCAGGCGTGGCGGCGCCAGTACCCCCGCGCGCCAGCGCCAGCGTGCCCGACCAGCCCAGCGTGAAGCTGCCTCCGGACACCGCACCCGTGACGTTGGTATCGTTGACGACCGAGAGCGCCGGTTGTTTGGCATTGAACGTGGCCCAGTCGCCTTTGGATAAATAGCCATCCTGCGCCGCCGAAGCCTGCTGCACCTGGATTGTAGTGCCCGGCCCGAGCACCGCCCCTATGCCTCCGCCGATCAGCAACACATCGCTAGTGGCTTCGCTGAGGTTGCCCGTGTTAGCGGTGGCGGCACTGCCCAGGCCCAGATTCGCCCGCGCCGCTGCGGCATTGGCCACATCGGCCAGATTGGCGCCTTTTTGCAGACTGGCCGCCTGCGCGGCCGCCGCGGCCCCAGCCGGATCAAAATCGGTGGCCGCATGAGTGGCGGCGCTGCCCAAGCCCAGATTCGCCCGCGCCGTCACCACGCTGGTCACATCGCTCAGATTGTTGGCTGCCTGCAAGGCGCCCGCGCTCGTGTCCTGCGCCGCGGCCGCCTGCTGCGCCACCGCCAGCAATTGCTGCAGAAAGATAATGCCGTCGCGCGTCAGACGCCCATCGGGACCGATCAGTATCTGCTGCGCCGCGGCCGGCGTCAGCCTGACATCCATACCTAGCGCGCCTCCGGTTCGATATCCAGTTCGGCCGAGATCAAAGCGACAAACACCGGCTCGGCGCACTCCACTTCAAATACCCGATTGAAGGAGCTGCCCAGATGCGGCCAGCGCAAGATGGTCTGATATTGACCGAGCGGGCCCAGCGAGCGCGACACATCGCTAGAGAAGGTTTTCCCGCCATCATTCGACCAGCGCAGCACCAGCTGCGGATCGGAGCCGGGCACCAGGCCGCCATCCAGGCCTACGCCCGTCTCGGCCAGAACCCGCAATTCGCGGAAGAACAGCCGCCGGCCGCCGTGGGCCAGCGCGGGCGCGCGTCGCAAGCGCCGGATGGGTGCGCCATTGTCCGTCGCATACCGCATCGACTGAATGTACACATTCCCTGAAGCATAGTCGCCTACCAGGTGCTCGCCGAATGCGAAACAGTGCGTGCGCGCCAGATCGGCATAGGCCAGTCCCTGCTGCGCATTCCACCAGCTCCGCTCGTGCCACAAGCCCGTGGCGATGTCGTAGACCCAGGTGGCGCCTCTTCCGCTATGGGCGCTCGGAAAATCCAGCCGGTAGAAAGTGTGTCCGTTCTCCTGATAGCAGTAGGCGGTCGCGTCAGAGAGGGTAGGGTACTGCGAGACTTGGCTTTCGAAAGCGTGCGTGGAGACGCGCAGCGGCGTATAGCCGTTGGCGCGCCAGACGATGGCAGCCCCGTCACGGTTCTGGCCCAGCCACAGGATCGTGTTGTCGATGTTCACCACCGAATCGATCGCGGCACAGCCCTGTTCGAAAAACGCCCCTTCTAGTCGTGAAAAGGGAAAATTCGCGTTGCCCGAATCGTAGTACACCTCCCCGTGCGTGTTGGCCAGCAGCCACAGCTGCCGGTGATCGGCCAGGAGAGTGACGACGTCCCCCGCTTCGCCTTCTGCGGTGCCGAAATCGAGCGCATCCCACTGCGTGCCATCGTTTAAGGCAGAAATGGCGAAGCTCTGCGAATGAGGCTCCAAGACGATGAAATAGCCGTCAATAAAAGCGGCTTTCGTGGCGCCCACAGGAAATCCTGCAGCGGTAATGGGAGCCAGCGTGCTGGCGGCCAGATCGAAGATATAGCCACCGGCCGGCGCCAGGATCAGAATCTGAGTCTGTGAGGCGCAGAGCTGTACGCGCCCGCTGCCCAGATAGCCGCTGTAAGCCGTGTAGTTGCCCCCGGCCAGAAGCTCGAAGAACTGGCCGCCCGCCGCGGCAAAGGCGCGGCCATTGATGGCGCACAAGGCCTGCACGCTCGGCGCGGGCAGGCTGCAAAACAGCGACAGGCCGGGCCGGGAGAGCAGAATACGATCGCTTTTGGTGCGCCCCGTCGGCGAGTCGATGCGCTCTACATAGAAGTTCACCGCGCGCTCGGCATCGGCCTGCAGCGAGAGCGCCGAGCCCGAGCCGCCGATAAAACCCTCAAACCGCATCTAAGCCGGACCGCCCGAGTAGTAATTGAAGCCGCCGGGCGAGCTGCCGCGCGTGCCGTAATCCAGGCTTGCGGTGCGCGGCGAGCGCGACTGATAGGCCTCCACTGCCGCCCGGGCCCGGCGCAGCCGCTCAGTCAGCGCCGGCGTCAGCGGCCTCCCATAGCTCTGGCACAGCTTCTCAATCAGCTCGGCCAGCAGCAGCTCTGCATACCCGGGAGGAGCTTGGAAGCTGGCCTTAAAATTCAGATTGCCGCTGGCATCGAGCGGGATCTGCCCCAGCGCGGTCCACATCTCCAGACGCAGGCCGTAAGCATAGGCCGGCACCGGCCACAGATACAAAGATCCGTTTGGCCAGTCCGGCTCATAATAGACATCGGTCGGTACATTGCTAGAGAGCGATTTCACATGCTGATCCGCCCACCAGGCGCGATCGCGCAGATGTAAGCGCACATCCACGTTGGGCGTGACATCGTTTAAGATCAGCGCGGCCGATTCGATGCGCACCGGCCGCGGCGCTGCCAGCGGCGTGGCCAGATCAGGGCTTTGCAAGTTGGGCCCGATCAGGTGCGGGGCGTGATTCGGGGTGAGCGTATATTGCGTAAATTGGGTGGTATAGGCATAGCGCCGCAGCGCTGCCTGCTGATCCAGGATGCGGTTGAGCCGCCGCGCCGCCAGCTCGAAATCGGCCGCCGGAATCGCTTCGACACTGGAATAGACGCCGGCGTCGATCAGCGCATCGGTGATCAGATCGCCCCAGGTGGACACTTACTTCTTCCGTCTGGCTTGTGCTTCGACAAGCGGCAGCCCGGCCACGTTTTCTTCCTCCAGCTCGCTGTGCTCGCACGGCGAAGGCTCTCGTCTAAAGCCAGCTTTGAGCGCTTCGGCGAGCTCTTTCTCGTTGCGCACGGCGCGATGCATGCGCTGCTCGTGGTGATATACCAGGCGCGGAAACTCCTCATATACATAAGGCTTTTGCGGCGGATCGTTCAGGTCGAACTCTTGCGTCTCGGCCTGGCGCGCGTGATCGTGCGAGCGAACCAGCTCGCGCATGCGCTCGATTTCTTCCAGGGTCAGATGTACATCCATATGTCTTGCGAAGCCGAAGAGCGCCCGATGCGCTTCGGCGCGTTGCTCCTTTGATAAGTGGTGCCGCGTGCGATAGCTGGCGGCTTCATAAAGAGGCATGGCTTATCGCGACTCTGGGCAAAGCCGGAGGTCCAAACCAAGTCTTGCAGCCAGGGCGCGCCCTCGGAAAAAGAGGGCGCGCCCGAAGCTGGTTACTGAGTGCTGGGGTAGAATTTCTGGGTCTGAGGATCGTAGGTGAAGGTGTAGGAACGGCCTACTACCACGGTGCCGGAGGCTACTGCGATATTGCCGCCCGTGCCCCAGGAGAAGACCCCGTCGGCGATGATCGTGAACGAACCGCCGCCTTTCGGATCGAATCCGACCGGCAGGTTGATGGTCGAGATCGCCGCCGTGCCCGTGACATGAAACAGAGGCCCGCTGGGGGTGATGGCAGAAGCGGAAGCCACCGCAGAGGTGGGCAGAGCCGGATCGGCTGTATTGCCAAAGCCGGGCGCCACTTTATTCAGCACGCTCGAACACAGCCACTGGTTGCCGTTGGCGATATTCACCACCGGGGCGTATTGAAACAGCCCTTGGCCGGGGCTGCAGGCACCGCTCGGGTCATAGGCGATGAACGCCTGGGGCGGCCCTGCCAGCACACCTGCGCCGGCAATGTGCGCGAAGGCCTTGGTGCCGGCAGCCCCGCGCGGACCTACCGTCACCGTGTTGCCGTTCACCGCATACACCGCCATGAGCTCGTTATCGATGAACAGATCGGTCGCATTCGGCGTGATGCCGGCGGTCGAAGCCAGCTTGAAGCTGGTCTGCGATGCGTTAATCGCAGAGACCAGCGTGGTCTGCGTCAGCGCGGTTTGCGCCGCTGCAGTCAGAGAAAGCGCCAGCACCGCGGCGCCGGAAAGGAAGAGTTTTTCGAATCGCTTCATCGTGTTTCTCCTTGATCTGAGTTAGGCGCCTAAGACCGCCACCGCGCCGTTGGCTTGATACAGATTGCCAAAGCCGATGAGCGAATCCATGCGGTTGATCTGCATCGATCGCACCGGATCCCAGGCCACCACTTTCCTCACGGCAATGCCGGTGTCGGGATCCTGCGCCTGTCCGGATTGCTCCACCGCTTTCGGTACATACAGGCGCGCTCCCACCAGCGCAAAGGCGAAACGCGACAGCGCCAAGCCCACGGTGCCGGTTTTGCCGTTGGGTGAGGCGGTCCCTGGCCAGAGCGTGATCGCCGCGCCGTTGGCCGGCAAGCTGTCCACGTTCTGATACTGGCTGCCGGGTCCGTAAATCGCAGGCAAGATGTTGATGGTGTCGTTGCCGCCCGTGAGCGTCACCGTCTGCGTAATCGTGAACGTGCGCGGTGTCAGCGGGCCGGCGCTGCGCCGCGTCATCGGATTGACCCGGTTTACACCGGCGATGGCGATCTTATCGCCTTGATTCAGCACATCGCCGGGCGAGCCGGTCACCACGAGCGATGTGCCGCTCTGGTTGGCGCCGGTGACCGTCAGCGTAGCCGCAATCGAGCCCGCAGTATGGCTCCACAGCGAGTTGGACTCGTAGAAATCGAAGCCCGCCAGCCTGCCGATCGCGCCTTCCTTCCACATTTTGGTGATTTCATCGGGCGGATTGAACAGATTGGTGATGTTAGCACCGAGCGAGGCCATCATCGAGGTCGATATCTGCATACAGCGCTTGCCGGGCGGGCAGGCCTCCTGCTTGAGGATCTGCCGCGCCGTATAGTAGGTGGCCACGGATGTGGGATCGGTGCCCAGCACACCGGCGATGTTACTCGCGTTCTGATAGGCGAACTTGGCGGCACGCGAGTCAAATTCCTGCGCTAAGGCCGCCGCAGCGGGCTGCCAGTAGTTCTCTCGCAGCTCTTCTTCTGAGCGCTCGAGTTTCACAGCGCGCTCATAATCATCCCACTCGAAAGCCACCTGAATCCATTGATCCAGGCTAATGGTGGTCGACACACGGTTGATGCCCTGCGGCTGATAGCCCATGCCGTCAGCCGTGGTGAAGCGCTGCGGGAATTTGACCGTAATCGACGAACCGGGCGCGAATTCCTTGTCAAAATCGCGCTCCCACTCGCGGTTGAAATATTCGGCGATCTCCAGCTGGTTGAGCAGGAGACGTAGGATCTCCATCGAGACCCAGTTAGTGTTTAAAAATTGATTTGCCATGTACCTTTATGCGTTAGCGTCCTTGATGCCGCGCGAGATCGCGCCGGTTCGCCGCTTGGCGAAAGGCCGCGAAATCGTTGCGGGTTACGGCGCTCTCGATCTCATCAGGCGGAGCAGCCGCCCGGCCGCTCACTTCCTTGGGAGGAGGAGGCGCCTGGGTCACTTTTTTAGCAGCAGGTTTTTCGGCTTCCGGCGCCACGGCGCTTTTGGCCAGCTCTTCGGCCACCAGCCGCTCGAGTAGCACCGCTTTGCGGATGGCCTGGCCTGGATTCGTTTTCGCCAGCGCCACAAACTCTTGAAAGTCTTCCGGCTGCGAGCCCATCACGTAGAGCAGATCGGCGATCACCGGCGAATCGTTGACGATGGCTTTGATCACCGGCGGGATGGCTCGATCCTCAAAGATCTCTTTGGCCGCGCGGGCAATCGTCGAGACCGCAGTCTCGCCGTAGCGCGTTTTGGCGGCGTTCAGCTTCTCTTGCGTGGCACGCTGCGCTTCGAGTTCCCGCTGGCGCTGCTCGTATTCGCGCAGCTTCTGCTGGGCGCGATAGTCAGCCAGCTCCTCAAAATACTTCTCGCGCGCTTCCTCATATTTTTCATACGAGTCGAAGTCTTCGAGTTTCGGTCGCTTGGGTGGCTCGGGCTCCTGGGCGGTTTCCCGAGCCGGCTGCGCTTCCATCTGGCGCTTGAAAGTCTTCAGCTCAGCCGGCGTCAGCCCGGCGCGCTTTAGATCCTCAAGCAGCTCCTGCAGGCGCGTCTCTGCGTTCGAGCGCGGCCTGGCCTTCTTCTCCTGCTGCTGTCCGCCTCGCTCCGCAGCGGGCGCGGTATCGGATTCAGATTTTTCCGAAGGGGCCGATTCCTTCGCTTCCGGCTGGGCGGGCGCCCTGGCGGGCAGTTTGCCCGTCTGGCGCCACTCCGCGTAGGCCTCGGCCTCACGCGGCACAGTGATGGGGGTGCCCGCAGATGACGACTCCGCGGTTTTCGGTGCGTCTGATGGTGTGTCCATGGTTCTCCGTGGCAATGCGCGATACGCTCGCGCGGGCGCGCTTACTGCTGAACTGGCGGCGGCTGGGCCGCCGGCGGAGCCGACGCCCGAGTGGCGGGCGCCGCCTCGCTCTCAGCGCCCGGATCCGGCATCAACGAGAGGATCCGGTCGATCTGCTCGATATCTTTCTCAAAGGCCAGCATCGCCTCCTGGCTCTTGGCTTTTAAGGCCGCCTCCAAGATGCCGGCTTTGGCGTTGATCAGCGCAATGCGCTCCTTCATGGCCAGCTCCGGCAGTTTCGCTTCCAGCCGGCCCGCGAGCTGATTCAGGGCGCCAGTGAGCTGCTGGATCATCTGGTGCGCCTGATTGAGCTGCGCCTGCGCCGCCGGCGGCATCGCTTGCGGCTCGGGCGGCGAGATGATCTCGGCCATCTCATCGCCTTTGGGACCCAGGTTGCGCATCTGAATGGCCAGCGCCAACAGCTTCGCCTGCGCCGGCGGCGGAATCGGCAGCATGCCTAACTTGCTGACCAGCAAATCGAGAAACTCGGCCGCCGCCTCTCTCTGCGACTGATAACTCGGCCCAGTGGCCACTGTTACATCGTGATCGGCGGTTGCGGCCACCGGATAGTGCGCGGGCGCGTTCGTGCGCGGATCCAGATACGGCTCAGGCGTGTTGATCGTGATCAGGCGCCGCGATTCATCGGGCTGATGCAGCGCGATTTCGCGTTCGGTGTCATAGACTACCGGGATCCAGGACTCAATCACGCGCCCGGCATAGGCTAAGGCGCGATCAAAGGCATCCACAAAATGAAAACTGCCGATCTCCTGCTGCGTCTGAATGCGCTCGAGCGCCACGCCCGACTTTTCGTTGTTCCGCTGCGCCGCCGTGGGCAGCGGCGATATCCCCATAGCCGCCTGAATGGCGCGCCGGCAGGAGTCTTTGGCGATCTCGTAAGCCGCAAAGTTCGGCGTAAACGGTTCGCGCCGCGGCAGCGGCAGAATCTGCCCGGTGGCCGCATCCACGATAGGATCGGCCTGCAAATAGGCATGCGGGATCTTCGTCGCCGTCTCCCAGGCCTCGGCGTCCGATTCAAACTGCCCTTTGTAGCCGACATATGGCACTTTGGGCGACAGCCCGGCCTCTTCCATCTGCTGGGAGCACAGATAGGCCAGCGACATCTGCGGATCGCGCGCTAGACGCACTAAAGAAAACAGCTTGCGCTTGGGTGTGCCGCCTTCCATTACATAGCGCTGCAGCCCGATAAAGGGTACGATCGGGATCAGCCTGCCCGGCTGCTCCGTGGTCTCGAGAATTTCGATCCCGTTGGTCACATACTGCACCAGGCGTTTGCGCTCCACCATGCGCACTCGCACCGGCGTTTCCCCTTCCCGGAGCGAACTGCTCACCGTCCCATCTGCCCACTGGTAGAGTCTGCCGGAGGTAGTTTCGATTTTCCAGTACTCGGCGACCAGCACCGTGCGATCCGAGAGCCAGTCCTTGGCTACACGCAGATCTTCGGCGGAGAAATCGCGCACCTGCGCCTGCGGAAAGCGCCGCAGAAACTCATCTTTGGCCAGAGGATCTAGCACAAAGCAGTACTGCGCGTCCGACCAGTCGGCTTCCTTGCAGTCAGGATCGAACAGGACCGCATCGGGATTCGGAATGTTGCGGATCACAATCTCCTGGTCAAAGGAATCGTCCGAGACGTAACGCCGCGAGATCCGTGCAAAGCCGTAGCTGCCTTCCACCATGTTCTGAAACGCCGTCAGATACACCGATTGCGCCTGCGAGCGGTATTCAATGGAGCGGATTAAGCCCTGCCGCAATGCCGCGGTCTTCTCGCTCGCGCCCCCTCCCGCCGGCTCGATCTGGATGGCGCGCGGGTTCTGCCGCAGATTGTTGACGCAGGCGTTCACATACTGGCCCAGCTCATCGTGATTGATGCAGGGCCGTCCGGCGTCCTGCCGCGCCCGCCGGTCCGCTTCTTCCCAGGGATCGCCGCAGATATATCTGAGATCGGTGGCCCGCTCTTCGCGCGCCTCGCGCCACATGTCGCTGGCATAGCGATAGCGCTCGCGGATCTCTTCTAGGAGCGCGGCGTCGCGTCGGTTTTCAGGCATTTATACGCACTCCGGGCAGACCTCGGCGTGATGTTCCGCGTCGTAGCGCCAGCCCGCTTCCCGCGCCGCTTTCACGCAATCGTCGCTGAAAAAACCGTGAAACACGGCAGCTCGCGTGCAGTGCGCGCACACGACTTTGAGCGCTTTCCGAGCCGTGGCCGCCGCCACGACCTCGTTCGCTTCGGCGAGTAAGTCGCTACTGGCTTTCTCTTCCGCCGCCTGCGTGCGGATTTCCGGCGGCCGATAGGGCGTGAGTGTACCGTTTGGCTCGATTACGGGCAACTGCTTGCGCGCCGCCAACTCCTGCATCTCGGCCAGATAGACATCGAGCGGTTTGGCCGGAAAGCGCAGATTGGGCTGTATGGCTTCATACATCGCCACCCGCTCAGAGGGCTCGCAGGCGTTCAATAAGTCGCGCAAATGTGCGTGATCGCGTACCAAATAGGCGAGCTGCATCAGCGTGCCGCGCTCCTCCAAGCTGCCTAAGCCGTTGGCGCGCAGCAGGCGGTTGATGCGGTTGCGCTCGATCTTCGACCGGGGCACTTACTCCTCTTCCTCTTCCTCCTCCTCGGGCGCCGCGGCAGCCGAATCGGGCGAATGTGGCTTCAGCCCGAGATGCTGCCCGATATGCTCAAGCAGCTCTTTGTGCTCACCCCGGCCGAAGACATGTTCCTCAGGCGCTCGAGCCGCCTCCTCAAAGCCTCCGGCCAGCCCGCGCCGGTAGCGCAGGTTCGCTTCAAAGTGGTGGCGCACCAGGTGGCCGCCATTGTCGGCCGGCTCAATCTCCATGCGCCGCAAACGCTTTTTTTCCGCCATTTACCGTGCTCCTGACAAAATTCGATTGGCCTTGGCGCGGATCTGGGCCGCCTGCGAGGCCGATAACTTGCCGCGCTTTTCCATCTGCGTGGCGCGCGCTTTGGCGTTGGCCGCATGCGCTCGATCCGGCATCGGATACTTTCTTTCGGCCGGCAGGCCGAAGAGCGAGGGAGGCAGCGCCTTGCGCCGCGCCGCTTTAAGGGTTGCCATCTGTTTAACTCCAGGGACTGACTTGACTGGCTAACTTTCTGTGCCGCTGCTCTTTCTGGCGCTCGGGCTCGCGCAGCGCCACCGCCGCATAGCGGAAGGCGTCGGCTGCGTGCGAGGCCTCATCGTGCAGAGGCGTGCGTGAGAACTGATTCGTGACCGGATCCACCGCGTAGCGGTAGCGCCGCAACGCCTGCAAACCGTCGGCACATCGCTCTTCATCGAACCAGCACACTGCCATCAGTGTGCGCGCCGCGTTCAATCCGTTCGCTAAGCCAATCTCGGGCACCAGCTTCACCGCGCAGCCAGCTGCCCGCATCAGCTCTTCAATCGATTTGCCGGTGCCCAATTGCTTGGCGCGCGCATCGTGCGGCAGATGGTGTGCGCCGTAGACGTAGCCGCGCTTCTGCAGCTCGGCCAAATAGTGCGGCAGCGCCTGGCAGCGCGCCTGATAGAAGTCGATGAAACGATGCTCAAAGGCGATCGACTGCACGAACCAGATCGCGGTGTGATCCGCATAACCGAGATCCCAAAAGGTGTGCACCGGAAAGGCCGGATGGTAAGGTACACGCGTGATCCTGCCCGCCTGCGTTGCCGCGCGCAACTCGCTTGCGAAGATCGCGCCCTCAAGCGTCTGCCGACAGTGGCCCTCATACACCGTCAAATAGGCGTCCGGATCCGTGGCGCGCAGATGCTCGATCTGTGCTCTGAGTTCCGGCGTCAGCCAGGGATTGTCGCGGTAGCTGGTCTTGACCACCACCGCGCCGGGCGGCGGAGCCAGCACAAACCGCCGATAGGTTTCATCGGTCTCCAGCTCCGGATTAAACGTCACCCAGACCTCCGAGCCGGCCTTGCGGATGGTAGGCAGCAGCAAGTCCCAGCTGCGTTTCGAGACATTGGCGGCTTCCTCCACCCAGCAGCGGTCCACCGATTCGTAACTCTTCAGATTATGCGCATCGCGCAGGCCGCTGAAGAAAAACTCCGTCCCGTTACGCCCGTAAATACGCGCCTTCTCCACCGTGTACACGCTCTCCAGACCCAGGCGCCCGATCTGCAGCTCGAGTAAGTGGTGCACGCTTTCGGCGATCGATTTCTGCACCTCCCGCGCGCATAAGACTCTGAGCGGCTTCTGCGCCCCCTCAAGCAGGAGCGCCTGGGCCACGCTCCAGCTCTTAATGCCGCCGCGGCCGCCGTAGACCACTTTGTAGGGATGCGGCTCAAACAGGAAGCGGAGTTTTGCCGGAAATTCGATCGTCACGCGTTGCCGCAGAAACGAACGTCACCTCGATCGCCAGCGGCGCTCCGTCCTGGCCCGTGACGGTCACTTGCTCTTTTGGCTTCAACCCGGCGCGATCGAGTACGTCCTTGACCGCGCGGTAGGCGGCGGCGTCCTTGTCGCTAGTGAGCAGCTGCGCCAGCCGTTCAATCGCCGGATCCACCAGTGCCGCCAGGCGCGCCTGCGCCGAACGCTGTACCTGCGGCGCGGCCCCGCCGTGATAGCGGCACACGGTGCCCCCCGGTATCGCCGGCTGCCGGCAGCGTCTGCCCGTCTGTTTCGCATGCGCGCTGCATTGGCGCTGAAGCTTCATCATGCCGCCTGCGCCAGTTTTGCTTTGGCCCGCACCACAATCGCCCGCGGCCCGACCGGTTCCGTGCGCGTCAACTCCGCCACCAGCTCGGGATGCACATGCGCCTTTAAGGCCGCCAGCGTTACGCTCGCCACCTTCAGAAATACATCCTTGCCGAGTCTTTTGTAGAGGGTGGCGAGCGGCGCAAACACGGTTTTGTTTTCCCGCGGTGACAGCGTAATTTCATATCGTTCGCCCGCAATCACCACCGCTTCGGCCGCCGGTGCCCGCTGGGCGTAGGCCCGCAGCCAGCGGGCCAGCTCCTCCTGCCGCTTCAGCTTCACTTTCCAAGGCTGCAACTCCGCCTCGAGCGCACCGTATTCATCTGCCAGGTCTCTGAACGCTGCCTCGGGCGTTTTCGTCTGTTTCTTCCTCATCCGTCACCTTTACTCGCACTTACTTTTGCGCCTGCAAGACCTTCACATCGGCTTCGGTCTTGGCGATTCTCTCTACCAGATCGAGCTTCAACTGCAAGATCGCCTCGCGGATGTTCTTCGTCAACCAGGCGTTCAGCGCGGCGATCACGAGCGAGGCCAGAAGCAGGCCGGTTTGCGGCGTCATGCGTACCGCCGTCCCCGCACAGGTCTAGGGCGCCAGAGACAGTTCATGGATTAAAAAGCACGGGCGCGGCTACACTGCACCGCGCCCAAAGGAGTTCAGGAGTTCCTCTTGCCCGCATCAGAAGCCAATTGCCTTCGCCTTTTACCGCACTCGCCCCCTGCCGGCGCACACCGGGCAGTGCGGCGTTTCTGGCGCGTCTCCTGGCCCGGGGGCGCAGGGGCGCCGCTTCACCGGGACCTGATAGCGATCCACAAAGCTGCGGAAATCAGCCGCATTCTGCGCCATCTGCTGCGCGATCTGCTCGCGCCGCAGCAGATCCACCCGGCTGCCGTCGGCAAAATGTCGGGCTAGCTCGGCCTCGAGCTCCAACGCGCGCGCCAGAATCGCTGGCAAGCCTCTCACGGCAGCGTCACCACACTCACGATATCGCCATTCTCCACGCTTCTCATGCGGAACGCACTGCCGCCGAGCACCGCGTAATCGATACCGGGCGTCTGATAAATCCCATTGCGGAAGATCAGCGCGTGCGCCGGCAGGGGCAGCGCTGGAAAGGCCGCCGCATTGGTGACGTAATAGGGGCGCACGCTCAATGCGGATACGGAGGTCTGCGCGCACACCAGCGCCAGGCACACGCTCACCGCAATCAGAACGGCAATCCAACAGGCGCGCATCTCAGTTCAAACTCAGCAAAAACGTGGCCGTGGCCCAGTGCGTCCGGCCACAGGCGCAGGCGACAGTAAACAGCGTCTGGTAGACGCGATAGGCCGCATGACGCTGCGAGGAACTGCGCAACAGCCTCATGCCGCGCTCGCCTTCAGCGGAACGGCCGGCGCCAGGCTCTCCTCTTCCGGTTCGGCCTCCACGGGAAACAGCACATCGAGCAGCTCCGGCCTCTTTCGGCCCTCTGCCGAGGCAAAATACTCGTCGGTGGGGAACAGCGGATAGGGCTCGAGCGTGCGGTAGGCCATCCCCAATTTGCGCTCGATGCGATAGACCGCATGAAAGAAGTTGCCGCGGTCGAGTCGCAACTTCTCGCAGCAGGGCTTCCAGGGCGCGCCGAGCAGAAAGTGGTAGCGAAAGATCGCGTATTCACGTTCGCTCAAGGTGCGTCGCGCCACCAGACAGAAATCCGCCATATATTCCTCGTTCTTCATGCCCCAGCTCGTCCGCCGCTGCCGCCCCGGCCGAGCTTCAAGCGCGACATGGGCGATATAGCGCTGGGAACGCTGCGCCTCGGCACAGGCGCGGAAACGCGCATAGCAGGCGCGAAAGATGGCGCGCAGCACGCAGTGGCACACGGTTTGCCGGCCGCTGCGTCCGCCGCGCAGTCCCAAACCGAAGCAGCTGCTGCACTTCTGAGCCGCCAGCGCCAGCGTCTCTGAGCGTGTCCACACGAATGGCTTCATGCCCCTCGCTCTTCGGGCTCCTCCGGGCGCTCAAAGCGCGGATGCGTATCGATGGCGATTACCTTCGCTCTCTGGGTCTGGCAGCACAGCACAGCCTGAGAATAAATGGCCCGCTGAAACCGCTCCAGCTGGGCCGCGGCTTCCTCCAGCGGCACCGCAAACAGCGCCGCGCAAGCTTCCACGCCGGGCAGGCGCGTTTCACACGACACGAGCTTAAACAGCGGCTTGGAAGCCGGGCGCCAGCTCGGCTTCGACGGCAGAAACTGGGCAAACAGAATCTGTTCGCGCCGGTTGGTGAGGCAGAACATCCGCCCGCGCGCCACCAGCTCGCGCACCGCGCCCTCTGAATAATCCCGTATCCGATTGCCCTCGCAATCGTAGGTCGGAACGCGGCGGCTCCCGCTTCCGCCCGGAAATGAGACAAGTTTTCCCATCCTCGCCCGCTCGCGCGGATTCTCACAACTGGCGATGCCTGTGGTTATAGAGTGCCACCACTGTGAGCAAGGTCTCACTGTGCGGAGGCCTGCGGCCGGGTTTCCGCTCCCGGGGAACGTAGCGGGCAGCAGGGGATGAAGCTCATGCGCGAAGAAGGCAGGAAAAGAAAGGATCCGCCGCCCGCCAGGCCTATTATCGCCTGCCACCAGCCCAGAAGGCCAGCCTCAGGCGCTTATAGTCACCTGCGGCGCGCAAAGTCACATGCGGCGCAAAATCAGCAGTTTAGTGCAGATGCTCCGGCGCCTGCGGCGCCCATCGGGCCAAGCTACCCAGTATGGAACCCTATCTCGCCCCCAAGGATGTGGCGCAGGCGCTCGCCATCAGCGTGCGCACCGCACAGCGGCTGATGAAACAACAGGCCATCATCAGCTTTCGCGTAGGAGAAAAACTCTGGCGCACCACACGTCAGGCGTTGGAAGCATACGTCTCGCGCGAAAAGCCGAGCGCCTGAATCAGGACGCCGCAGAGACGGCCTGCCGCACCGTTCGAGCGCGATAGCGCAGCAAGAATTCAGCCCGTGCCAGCGCAGCGCACAGGGCCGCCAAATGCGATCTCACCGGCAACTGCAAGTCGTCGGGAAGCGTCACTCGCTCCAGTTCCTCGCGCGCGGCGGCCAGCAGGCCGCGTACACGCTCTAGCGATCCCAGATATTCCGCGGAAAGGCGCTCCATGCTTTGTTGCCTAGTAGCTTACAACGGCAATAAGCCAACTGAGTATCTCGGATCAGAAATGACCACACTTCGGAAATCAAAATCTCTGTCGCGCCAGTCAAACAGAATGCGGAAGGGCTCTCGATCGACAATACCGATAACCCCATAAGCCCGCTGGTAGATCCAAATTCGTGTGAAGGAACCCTGCGTCACAGCCTCCCGAAGACCTGTGCTTTTCGAGAGCCGCTCGAGAAGTTTCGGCTCTCGAAGCTCAACATAGAGCAAAAGGTCGATTCTTGCCGCCCCTAAAGTCTGGTATCCCTTCTCGAGTTTTGAGTTCAATACCCGGCACAGATCTTGACAAACGTCAAGGATTAGCGGACCGCTCGCGCCGACCTTGATATTTCTGCCCGCAACGATCTCTTGCCACTGCTCGCTAGCCGCGTGCGCGATCTCAAAATACCGTGGCGCGCCGGAAACAGAGCACAAGATGTCTGCTTCCGGCGGCTTCCGAGGCTCGATCCTGCTCACCCTCAGGCCGGCTTGGAAGCAAAACTCCTCAAAAATCCCTCGCTCGCGCTCCGCTTTCACTTGCTCCCGGTGGTGCATACCATCAGCTTCGCTTAAAAGTTAAAAAAAGCCCAGACAATTGCAAAAATTTTTTCGGCCGCATACATCGGGTCCGCCACCCGGCATGGGGTCACCAGGGCAGCCCAGCCGCCGGAGGGCCTGAAAACGGCTCTGGAGTGCCACCAGGCCGGTCGGTTTGGCGTGGCGACGAGATAGACATTATTCGGAGGTTTTTTTCGCTTGCACACAAAAAAATTGGGCAAAAATGCACAAAAAATGGCGCGAGTTGGACAGAGTGGGCACTCTGTCCAACTCCAAAAGCCCGCAAAACGCAGGGTGTTCCGCGAGCTTGAAGAATGGATGTATTTCGAGCCCGAAGAGCTGGGCCGCCTGTTCGCGGCGATCAAATCCAAACGCGACCGGGCGATCTTCCGCCTGGTCTATCATCGAGGCCTGCGCGCCCATGAAGTGGGACTGCTCCAGCTGGCCGACTTCCGCGACCGCGACGGGGTCCTGTTTGTGCGGCGCGGCAAAGGCTCCATCTCGCGCGAATACCGCCTGGTCGATGAAGAGCTGCGCTGCCTCAGAGCCTGGATCAAAGTGCGCGGCACACAGCCCGGCCCCCTGTTCCCCAGCCGGCAGGGCACAAAAGGCATCACCCGTAAACGGCTCGACCAGCTCATCAAGCACTACTGCGCGCTAGCCGGCATCCGGCCCGAGAAAGCCCACATGCATGCTCTCAAACACAGCTGCGGCACACACTTGGCCGAGCGCGGCTGCACAGCCGAAGAGATCCAGGACTGGATGGGGCACCGCGAGATCAGCTCCACCCAGATCTATCTGCACTTTTCCAAAAGCCGCCGACGCGCGCTGTGGGAGCGCAACCGGGACTGGCGGTAAATCGAGTTACTGCCGAGTTGGGGCAGGCAGCAGCGGCACTTGCGGAGTGGCGGCGAGACTCCGCTCCATACTCAAGTGTCTGAGCGGCCGCCCACATGAACCGAGGAAGCCCATTATCTGCCTGCTGCTGGTCCGACGCGGTCACGTTGAGCCAAACCTGACAGCCGAGTTGATCCGCGCGCGACGCCGTCGCCAAAAAGGCATACAGAACACCCAGAGCGATTGCGAGCCGAGACATGCTCTACTCATCGGCCGATTTTTCCTTTTTCTGAGCCGCCCAGCGAGCCTGAGCCGCCAAGCGCGCTCGCTCTTTCCGCTGCGCCGGAGTAAGTGCTTTCGCTGCCGCCTCCGAGGCTTTCTTGGCGCGCCGTCTGCGCGCCGCAGCCGACAGCTTCCGTGCTGCCGCGCGGCCGCCCAGCGCCCCATACTTCTTTCCGATGCGACTTAGATATTCGATCATTTCCGGCGGCGGTGGCTCGTCCGTCATTAGCCCTATGCTACCAGACAGGGGCTAGGGTTGCACGCCGGAATTTTCTGGTACTTGCGGTACCTTTTTTGACTTGCTTACCAACACACTGTAAGGTAGCATGAAATTAGCCGATAAGGAATTCAAAGAGGCAAACGCAAATGTTCACCACCGACGATTACGACAACTGGCCGGACTCCTTCGAGCAGATGCGCATCAACCGGTTGCGCAAGCAAAGAGAGCGGGAGAAATACGCCAGCAGGCAGCTCGCATTCGATTTCACGGCGCGCGATTACGATCCGCAGCATTGCGCTTGCGAAACGCAATTGCGCCTGTGCCCGGGCTGCTACGAGAAGCTCACGCTTGAAAAAACGGAGGCCGCATGACGGGCCTGTTCTTGCTCGCCTGCTGCGTCTGCGCCTGGCTGTATCACGATTACGCGCTGCGTGCTGCCGAGATCCGGCATCTTGAAGCCGAGATCGCGCTGTTAGAGTCAATTTGCGATCAGATAGGGAAAGCTGATCGCACGTTTCAAACTCCCCAACCGGCCGGCGGAGCTGCCGGCAAAGCCGACTTACATACGACTTACTAACTTTACTTCAGGAGATACTAACTATGTCCGTAACACGCGAAAAAATCCGTCTTTCTTCGGACTCGCCTACCATTGTGACGCTCGAAGAGGCTGACGGCCATGAAACCAGATCCCAGATCACCGGCGCCACCGAATACCGCTACAGCGTCCTATGCCAGGGCACGCCCGGTTTTCTCTACCTGCCGGCCGCCGCGCGGCAGGAGCTGCTGCGCCAGGCTGCGCAGCCTGGCGACCAGGTTCGGATCCTCAAGCAGGTGCACGGCCGCGAGGCCACTTATTCCATTCAGCTCTTGCGCGAGCCGAGCCGCTTGCGCGGCCACTATCCGGTGGGCGCCACCACGCAGAACGGCCACCTGCGCCCGGTTCCGCCGCGCCCCAGCCTGGCAGCGGCGGAAACACGGCCGCTGCGCGGTTCCTCACACCTGGCGCAATGCCTGTGTGCGGCCATCGATGCCGCAATCGAAGCAGCCGAATACGCCCGCTCCAAGAATTTTTCGGTGACGTTTCTCGGCTCGGATATCCGCGCCATCGCCAATTCGCTTTATATCAACGATCAGAACGGAGCCCAGCAATGAATACCCGGCACTCGGCGCCCACCGACGCGCGTGTGGCGCGGCTCATCAATTACATTCACTCACTGAATGCTGCAGCAGCCCGCCGGCTGCTGCTTCGCATCGCGGGCTGGTTCTCCGGCTTGGCCGAAGCCGAATTCTGGGACGCGGTGGATTACCTCACGTTGGGGGAACGCGGCATCGAGGAAGGAGGCGCGCAATGATCGCCCCCACGCGCTATCCGCAGCTCTACGCTGTCGTCCCTCGCCAGGCGCCTCAGCCGGCGCACCGCGAGAGTATCCCCGCTGCGCGCGAGAGCCGGCATAAGGAGCTGCGAGCCAAGCAGGCGATCGACCGGGCCAGCGCTGTGCTCGATCGCCTGGCAGCCCGCGTGGCGGCGTTCGACCAGCAAATTACCGCACTCGAAAAGCGCAAAGCGGCCGCGCTCGAGCGCGCGGCTCGCCTGGAGGAGGCGATCCTGGCCCGCATGGCAGCCGCGCAGCTGTCACGCGCGGCCGGCTTCCACATCACCTTTACCGCCCGCCCGGCGCCGCCCGCCTTGGAGGTGCTCGATGCCTCTCTGATCCCGCGCGACTATATCCGCTCGAAGCTGGTCGAATCCGTGGATAAAAAGGCGGTCAAAGCGGCTATCGCCCGCGGCGAGGAGATCGCCGGGGTGCGCCTGATGCAGAAGATCTGTCTAGTGCGAAGCTGAAAGCAAAGCTCCCGCCCGAAGCGGCCCTCCGCAGGCGGGAACCGGGCGGGGGCAGGACGGAGAAATAGGAGAGTAGCGCCCCGCC
>Ga0209810_1001656_pt1 | contig 31828 bp, 25 predicted proteins | sample Coa_R1_7_FD_187159 | JGI IMG/M metagenome (GOLD analysis project Ga0209810, IMG submission 187159) | Surface soil microbial communities from Centralia Pennsylvania, which are recovering from an underground coalmine fire - Coalmine... | ecosystem: Environmental > Terrestrial > Soil > Unclassified... | reverse complement strand
CGGCCTTCTCCACAAGGAGACCGGGCGGACTTGCGCCGCAGGCCGATGATGGATGTGCGCGGGCAGGACGGCGCGGCGTCCCTACGCATACCCGGCAATTTCATTGAGGGCCGGCCTTCTCCACAAGGAGACCGGGCGGACTTGCGCCGCTACGCACCGGGAGATTTCCGCTTCCGGTTGCTACGCTTCATCATGAGCATACGATCAATCGCCCGTTAATAGTGCCCAAACTCGCCCCTGGCTGTAACCTTGCCCCAGAAGAGGCGATAGGAGAACACAAAGTAGATGATCGCCAGCACGATGCCGATGCACCACCAGACCAGGCCAACCGTCAGCCCGTACTGACCGGCGGAAGCGTTGTAGATCGTCAGACTGTTGGCGGGGTCGACGGCGGGCAGCACATCGGGATAGACGCCAAAGGCTGAACTGGCAAGCATGCCGACGATGAAAGCGCCGGAAGAGAAAAAGGCCGCCAGATCCCGCCGCGTGAAGTTAAAGTAGCCCATGCCGATCAGCCCGGCCAGCCCCAGCAGCGGGAAGATAACACCCCAGGGGCGCTGGTTAAAGCTCGTAAAGATCTGCGGCTGGATGGTGAAGGTCGCGATGCTGCTTATAATGGCGAGCACAATGGTAATCAGCCACGCGCCACGCGCGGCACGCCTTGCGCGAGCGTTGAGGTCGCCTTCGGTTTTACGGGCGATATAGTTGGCTCCGTGCGCTGTCACCGTCGCTACCGCCAGCAGGCCAATCAGCACAGTATACCAATCCAGGATGCCCGGCTGCTTGCTGAACGGGTTGAAATCGGTCCACAACGGCGCGAAGAAGACGCCGTTCTTATCGAGCGGCACGCCCCGGATCACGTTGGCGAGCGCGGCCCCGTAGAAAAGGGCCAGCAGGGCGCTGCCGATGAAGAACATCACATCCCAGAAGGCGGCCCAGAGCGGGCTGGGCACACGCGAACGAATCTCAATCGAGACGCCGCGCCACATCAGCAGCCAGAGCACGATGATGAGCGGCAGGTAGAAGCCGCTGAAGCTGGACGCATACAGCACGGGAAAGGTGAAAAAGAGCGTGCCGCCCGCCGCGATAATCCAGACCTCGTTGCCATCCCATACCGGACCGATGGCGCGCAGCACCATGCGCCGTTCGCTCTCAGTACGAGCCACAAAGAGGTGAATGATCCCCGCACCCAGGTCAAAGCCATCCAGCACGACATACGCGATGAGCATAAACGCGACCAGAATAAACCAGAGCGTCTGCATTGTTTCTCACCTATCCTTCCTCTAAAAGCGTTCCAGCGGTTGTCCCCGTCTCCTCCTGCCCTTCTTTTTGCCCGGCCTGCTGCGGTCCGCGCAGCGCCTCGCTGACCACCAGAGCAATATAGAGCAGGCCCAGCAGCAGGTACATACCGGCGAAGCCGATCAGGGTAAAGAGCACATTGCCCGAGGAGAGCGCCGGAGACGAGCCTTGCGCGGTACGCAGCAGGCCATAGACGATCCAGGGCTGGCGTCCCAGCTCGGTTGTGAACCAGCCGGCGGTGTTAGCGATAACGGGGAATGGCGAGGCCAGCATCAGGATCCAGAGCATCCAGCGCGCTTTGAAGAGGCTGCGCTTCCTGAACCACAAGAGGAACGCCAGGCCCATGATCGGGATGAAGAATGTGCCCAGGCCGACCATGATGTGATAGCTATAGTACAGCAGATCGATGGTATCGGGCCACTGGTCATGTGGGAAAGCGTCGAGGCCCCTGACCACGGCCTCCCAGCGCCGATATGTCAGAAAACTGAGCACTTTGGGAACAATGATGGGATTGTCCAGTGTGCCTTTAGTGGTATCGGGCTGGCCGAGAATGATGATGCCGGCGCCGCTCTCGGTCTTGAAGAGGCCCTCCATTGCCGCCAGCTTGACCGGCTGGTAGTGGGCAACCTGTAAGCCTTCCATATCTCCGCTCGGGTAGAGCTGGATAATGCTGGCGATCAGCCCCACGATCACCCCGAGCGTGACGAAGAGTTTGCCGTAGTCAACGTGTTGTCCGGCCAGAATATAGTAGGCGCCCAGACCAGCCATGATAAACGTGCCGGTAATCACGGCTCCGCTCATGGTATGGATATACTGCGGGATGATCCAGGGATTGAAGAGCACTTCCCAGTAATTGGAGATGTGCAGGCGATTGCCCACGACGGTATAGCCTACCGGGTGCTGCATCCAGGCATTGGAGGCAATAATAAAGCCACCGGAGGCCCAGGTGCCGATCCAGACCATGACCGCCGCGAACCAGTGCATCTTCTGCCCGAAGACATCTTCGCCGAACAGGAAGATGCCCAGGAAGGCCGACTCGAGGAAGAAGGCAAAGGCCCCCTCCATCGCCAGCGTTTGCGCGATAATATCGCCCGCGTATGCTGAGAAGCGCGCCCAGTTCGTGCCAAACTGGAACTCCATCGGAATGCCCGTCACCACTCCCAGCACAAAGGTCGTGGCAAAAATTTTTGCCCAGAAGCGCGCCGCGATATTATAACGCTCATCTTTGCGCCAGAGATAGAGCGACTTGAGGAGCACGAGCAGAAAGGCCAGCCCCATTGTGAGCTGGGGGAAGAGGTAATGATACCCAATTGTAAACGCGAACTGCCCGCGCGATAAGAGTGTTGATACGTCCATATTATCTTCTACCTCCTGGCGGTTTGCCCCGCCAGTAGTTATTTAGCACCATACATATGTATTCCTGACCGCTCACCTTCCTGACCGCTCACCGCTGCGCGGTTCGCCAGGGAGGAGTCTACGGGCGCCGCGCCACAGGCGCGGCGCCCGTAGACTCCTCCCAGTGAGGATGCTCTCGGGGCGCCCGTAGACTCCTCCCAGTGAGGGTGCTCTCGGGGCACTCAAAGGGCTGCGCCTCCATTCAGAACGCACGCGTTCAGGAGAGTGCCAAAATGCCGTTCTGTATATCAAACAATCTTCGATATAGCCCATCCTGCGCCAGCAATTGCTGGTGCGTGCCGCGCTCGACGATGCGCCCCTGATCGAGCACGAGAATTTCATCCATGCGCTCCATGAGCACGAGGCGATGCGTGACCAGCAGCGTCGTCCGCCCGCGCATCAGCGTGTCGAGCACATCGAGCAGTGCGCGCTCGGTAGCGCTGTCCAGGTTCGCTGTGACCTCATCCAGCAGCAGGAGCGGCGCGTCTTTGAGCAGCGCCCGCGCGATGGCGAGACGCTGCCGCTCGCCGCCCGAGAGGCGCAGCCCCTGCTCGCCAATCCAGGTGTTGAGACCCTGCGGCAGCTGCCGAATGAAATCACCAAGCTGCGCCTGCTCCAACGCCTGCCTCATCTCCTGTTCGCTCGCACCGGCGCGCGCCAGCAGGAGATTGCCGCGTATGGTGGTGTTAAAGAGATAGGTATCCTGCGTGACAACGCCCATCAGCCCGCGCAGATCAGCGAGGGCAAAGTTGCGTATATCCTGCCCATCCAATCGGATCACACCCTGCTGCGGATCCCAGAAGCGCAGCGCCAGACGCAGCAGCGTGCTTTTGCCGGCTCCGCTGGGGCCGACGACAGCGACGCGCCGCCCCGGGGCGATGCACAGGTCGATGTTGTGCAATACCTCGCTCTGGCCGCCTGTAGAATAGGCGAAATGCACCTGCTCGAAGGCCAGTTCGTGCTCGCGGCGCGCCGGGAGCGGCAAAGGACTGGCGCTCTCGACAACCACAGGCGCGGCTTCAGCAATCTCGAAGAGGCGCTTACCGGCGGAGAGTGAGTGGCCGAGGGACTGGAACGCCTGTGCCAGCGGCTGTACGGCCTCGAAGCTTGCCAGCAGCAGCATAACCAGGAAGCCGAGGTAAACGCTATCGATGGCTCTGGAAGTCGCCAGCGGGATTGCCAGGATAAGGATGCCCCACAGCCCCAGGTTCGTCAGCAGATCGTTCAGCCCTTCTTGCAGACCTGCAATCGAGGCCATGCGATGTTGAATCTGCGCCAGACGGTTATCCAGCGTGATTACTTTCTGCACCTGCGCCCCGGCGCTGCCATAGGCCAGCAAATCTTGCACGCCCTGTACGCCGTCAACGATGTGCGCATTCAGTTCGCCGCGCAGCGCGAGGTGTCTTTTGCCCAGGCCAGATGCGAGACGACGTGAGAGCAGGGGCACGCCCGCGCCCACTGCGGCCAGGGAGGCAACGGCGACCCAGGCCAGGCGTAGATCGAAGATGGCAAACAGGTCGAAGGTGAGCAGAGCGATGAGTACGGCAATGATGATGGGCGAGACCAGGCGCAGATAGATGTTCTGTAACTCGTCAACGTCCGCGACCAGGCGTGCCAGCAGATCACCGCTGCGCAAGAACTGAGAAGGCGCGAGTGGCTCCAGGTGGTTGTAGGTCCAGACGCGCAGGCGAGCAAGCAGGCGAAATGTAGTATCGTGCGAGACCAGGCGCTCAAAGTAGCGCGCCGCAGCCCTCGATACGCCCATGAAGCGCACGATGGTGATCGGGACCGTCAGCAGGACCAGCAAGGTCACGATGGCGGCATCGGCAATGAGATAGGCAGCCAGGCTTAGCAGGAGCATATTGCTGGCAACCATCAGGCTGCCTAGCAGAAACGCCAGCGCGATGCGCCAGCGAAAGGGCCAGAGAAAGCGGAGCAAACGCAGGAAGATTTTCATACACATTCCTCCTGTCTATAACTGGCTCCTACCAGGCGTATACAGGCGCTATCGCCGCGCGCCAGCAGTTGCTCCGGCTGCCCCGTTTCAACTACCTGTCCTGCATCAAGCACCACGACCTGATCCGCACCGGAGAGCGTGGTAGAACGGTGCGCGATCACCAGCACCGTGCGGTTGCGCATCAGCAGTTTGAGCGCCTGCGCGATAAGCGCCTCGCTCTCGGCATCGAGACTGGAGGTTGGTTCATCCAGGATCAGCAGCGGCGCATCCTTGAGGAAGGCGCGCGCAATAGCGATACGCTGCGCCTGCCCCGCGCTCAGCCGCGCGCCCTGTTCGCCAACTTCGGTCTCGTAGCCCCGGGGCAGCGCTTTGATGAAAGCGGCGGCCCCGGCCAGTTGCGCTGCTCGCTCGACTTCTTCACTGCTGGCCTGCGGGCGGGCCATCTGGATATTCGCGCGCACGCTGCCCGAGAAAAGATATGGTCGCTGCGGCACAAGCGCGACGTATGCCCGCCAGTCATCAGGCGACAGCGCGCCCAGAGGGACGCCATTGGCCGTGATCGTTCCGCTATCGGCCTCATTGAAGCCCATGAGCAGGTTCACCAGCGTGCTTTTGCCCGCGCCGCTGCGTCCGATCAGAGCCGTACAGGTATGCGCGGGCAGCGTGAGATTGACCCGCCGCAATGCCGGCTGCTCGCTGCCCGGATAGGTGAAGGTCAGGTCGCGGCATTCAATCGTCAGAGGGCCGGAGGGCCGGGTCTCCTCGCTCTCCTGTGCCTGCGGTGGCAGCGGCGTTTCCAGGATCTCGATCATGCGGCGGCCCGCTGCTCGCCCTTCCATACCGGCATGGTGCTGCGTGCCCAGTTCGCGCAGGGGACGGTAGAACTCCGGGGCCAGCAGCAGCACCAGGAAAGCCTGCTCGAAGGGAATGCTGCGGTTCAGCAGTCTCACGCCAAGCACGACGGCAACAAGGCCGATGGCAATGGCGATCATAAATTCGAGCACGGCCCCGGAGAGGAAGGCATAGCGCAATACCTTCATCGTGCGCTCGCGAAATTCCTCGCTGACGCTGGTGATACGCGCCTGCTCGGCCCGGCTGCGTCCAAAGAGCTTGAGCGTCGCCAGGCCCTGGATTGTATCCAGAAAATGCGCGCTCAGTCGCGAGAGGGCCGTCCACTGGCGTTGAATGTGTTTTTCGGAGTAACTACCGACCAGCACCATCATCAAAGGGATCACGGGACCGGTAATCAAGAGCAGCGCAGCGCTGGGCCAGTCAATCGGCCAGATGAAGATGATAATGAGCGCGGGAATGATGCCGCTCAAGGCTATCTGGGGCAGGTAGCGGCTCACATAGGCATCAAGGCGCTCGATGCCCTCGTTGAGCGTCGCAACCAGTTCGCCGGTGCGCTCCTGGCGGCAAAAGGATGGCCCCAGGCGCAGCACATGGGCAAACAGGCGGCGGCGCATCTCGCTCTTGACCGTGATCGCGCTGCGGCGCGCGGCCAGTTCACGGCCCCATGCCAGTCCGGCCCGCAGTACGATCATACTCAGCAGCAGAAGGATCAGCGGCATAAGCTGCTCCAGATGAGCGTGTATCAGAAGAACCTGGCTGACGATACGGCTTAAAAAAGTCATCTGCGCGATGGTTGCCCCCAGGCCCAACACGCCCAGGCCAACCACGACAATCAGCCCGCTCCGCGCTGCCGTACAATATGCGAATAATTTTCTATCCATCGGGCTGCATTCTCCCAGCCTTGTTTCTCTATCAGTTCACTTTCCCATCAGGTCTCTCGCCATCTTCGGTGGCTTATCTGTCTGGTGCTGGTGGCGGGTGGGGCGGGCTGCGCCCGCCCCACCCGCCACCAGCACCAGCATTGGCGAAGCACCACAGGCGCCGAGCAGTTATTTGATACTCAGCCCCCATATAATACCTGTCAGTATTGTAATAGTCATGCGCCAGCCTTGCCAGAGTATGTCAGCCTTGACAAAGCGCGAGAAATATGGATAATTAATATCAGACCGAACGGTCTGATAATTTTTGTATGGATTTCAGACTGATCGGTCTGAAACGCGACGGGGTATATCAAAGGGAGGAACATATGCGAATGAACGGCTTGCGAAAACAGGGGAAGTCCAATGTCCAGCAACAGGGACACTCTCCCACGCGCCAGCCATCGTCTTGCTGTCATCTTTTTTGAGAGCGAAGTGAACTAGAATATCACGCCGGCCAATGGAGGGAGATGAAATGGCTAACGTCATCATGAACACAGATGCCAGGCATCCCGCACAGAAGTGATCCATTGCCTGGCTTGATACTTTATCCGTCAAATATTATCAACAGAATGCGAGCTACGTTTATGCTACATACAAGTCAGCCGCCATCGTCATGTAAAAACTCCGCTGTACAGCACAAAAGAATGCTCAAGATGCCGGAGGCTGCACTCTTCCTGCAAGACTTTTGCTCGGCCCCCTTTGTGGCAAGCCTTGCCGTCGATTCTGGACTGCGCGCCTTCGCGCGTACCCCGGAGCGCGAACACCAGCTACTAAAAAGCATTGCCGAACGCCCGGACAGCATACTCACCCTGGCCTATACACAGGAAGGCACCATCGCGGGGCAGGTCTCTTTAGTGCCCGCCGATGACTGGTGGCAGGGATTGGAGAGCACCTACGAGATTGCTATTGAGGTGAGTGCTGGCTGGAGGCAGCGCGGCATCGCGCGTCAATTGCTGAATTTCGTGTTTGAACTCGATTGCCTTGAAGATCTTATTATCATCGGTATGGGACTTTCGTGGCACTGGGATATGAAGGGACTGCAACTGACGCCCTTCGCCTATCGCTCAATGATTGAGCAATTGTTCGCGCACTACGGTTTCACCGAATACCTCACCGCCGAGGAAAATATCCGTATGGACCCGGCGAACATCTTCCTCGCCAGGCTCGGGCGTCGTGTAGATATAAAGGCTCTTTCCCGGTTCTATGACCGCCTGCTGCAATCGGACACTCTGCCGGGCATGTGATTATTCACTATCGCCCGGGTGATGTGCGTAACCGCGCGACTATAAATGGTACCAATCAAGGTCGGCAAGAGACAGAATAGAGGGAACCTCTAGGGACGCCGGGGTTTATTACCGGCGCTGGTTGTCACTTCTCATTATCGCGCCGGTTTTACCTGTTATATGCATTCATAAGCGCGATGATGATGTTGACCAATCAAGAACGGGAAGGGCCTCCGCTGCGCGGAGAACAGATGGCCGCTCTTGAATGGCACTGTTTTTCGTTGCGCCGCCACGCACATTCAATACGCTCTGGGCTGCACTACTGCCAATTTGACAGTCCCGCACGGATCTGATACGCTACAAGCAGACCAGACGGTCTGGAATGCGGAGGAATATATGGGCAAAGGGACACAAACGCGAGCGATGATCCTGGCGCGCGTCGCGCCACTCTTCAACCAGCAAGGCTACTTTGGCGCCTCGCTCTCTGATATCATGCAGCAGACAGGGCTGGAGAAGGGTGGGATCTACAATCATTTCAAGAGTAAGGAGCAACTGGCGCTTGAGGCGTTCGATTACGCCTATGCCATGCTTGACCAGCGTATCCGTTCAAAGCTGGCGGGTAAGAAGCACGCGATAGAGCGGCTCTATGCCCTGCTCGCGTACTTTGAAGACTGGATAGACGATCCACCGATTGCCGGCGGCTGTCCCATCCTCAATACCGCCATTGAGTCAGACGATGCTGAGCCGGCGCTGCGTGAGCGCGCACGCCGGGCGATGGACGAGCTGCGTTCAACCGTGCGGCACATTATCACGAAGGGCATGGAGCGAGGGGAAATCCGCCCGGGCGTCGATGCGGACGCCTGGGCCAGTGTGATAATCGCGACGCTGGAGGGTGCCGAGATGCTGAATAAGCTCTACCAGGACGCGGTGCATTTACGGCGCGCGATTGAGCATATACGCGACTGTATTGATCGTGATCTTGTGCCGCAACCAGAGCCAGGGCGCCCTACAAATACTGTTTAAACCAGCGCACCAGCCGTTCTTCCAGGTCGCGCAGGTGGCCCCTCTCCCTGAGGCCGTGTCCCTCACGCGGATAGACGACCAGTTCGGTAGGAACGCCACGCTCCTTGAGGGCGCGGTGGAAGGCATACGCCTGGTTGACGGGTACGCACTCGTCCTTTTCGCCGTGGAGGATCAGTGTGGGCGTGGTCACGCGGGCCGCGTAGGTGATAGCCGAGCGTTCGCGATAGGCTTCGGGATGCTCCAGCATATCAGCGCCAATGAAAATTCTGTCCCAGTCGGGGATATTCGTCTGCGCGTGAAAGCTGTGATAGTCACAGATACCCGCGCCCATTATCGCCGCCTTGAAGCGATTCGTCTGCGTCACCGCCCAGGCTGTCATGAAGCCGCCATAGCTCCAGCCCATGATGCCAATTCGACTGGCATCGACAAGGCCGCGCGCGATCAGGTAATCGACGCCGTACATGAGATCCTGAAAATCCTTCCCGCCCATGTCGCCCAGTACCGCATCGGAGAACGCGGTTCCGCGTCCCTGGCTGCCGCGAATGTTGGCTTCGAGCACAGCAAAGCCCGCCGAGGCGAGCAACTGCCCCCACTCACTCCAGGCGTCGACGTAAGCGGTGGATGGACCGCCATGTACGTGCACCACCAACGGGGGCGGCGTCTGCTCCTCGCGATGGAGCGGCGCGGTAAAGAGCGCATCGATCTGCCAGCTATCGACACTCACGTAGCTGATCCGCTCTGTAGGGGCAATCGCCAGTGTTTCTTCCGCGATGGGGTTCAGCCGCGTCAGTCGCCGCCACGCGATATGGCTGCTGGCATTACCTTCCCCGGTGAGTTCGCCGAACCACACATCGTAGGGATGGTCGTGCGTGGAATGGGTGACGGCGATACTCCTGAGATCGGGAGTTGACGAGAAGCGCGGGCCGAACCGCTCACCGATCACAAAATCGTCGGCCAGCGTCTCCATGCTGCCGGTCTGCTCATCCAGTATGCCAATCTGATGTGTTACCCCCGACCAGGCCGCGTAGAGCAGGCGCTTGCCATCGGGGAACCAGCGGCACCAGCTCAGGCTGATCTCACCGTTGGGCGTAAGATTACGGGCCTCACCGCCGTCAACCGCCTGCACAAACAGGTCGCCGCCAACGAGTCCCCGGTCGCTCCAGTTGCCCGTCACGTAGGCGACACTGCGACCATCAGGCAGCCAGGTCAGACTGCTCGCCTGCCCTGCCAGTTGTGAAATCTGGCGTATCGCGCCTCCGCTGGCTGGCACAATGCCGATTTGCCCCTTGTACCAGTCGGACTCGGTAGGCCCCGTCGAGTAATAGACGGCGATCTGCTTCCCATCGGGAGACCACGCATACTCCCAGATCGTGAGGTTATCCGGCGTAACCGGTTCGGGAATGTCGAATCCGGGCCGCAAGGTCCACAGGCGGCGATGGCGAGGAGGAACCACGACAAGGGGATCGTCCGATGGCTCCGCACCTTCGAGTGAGATAAAAGCGATACGGCTGCCATCAGGCGACCATTCGGGATCGCTCGCACCGTTGGGCATCGTGCAGAGACGCTTCGCCGCTCCACCCTGTACCTGTATGATATGCAACTGTGGCTTCTCTTTCTCGCCTTCGGCTTTAGCAACGTAGGCAATCTGCTGGCTGTCCGGGGACCAGCGGGGATGCGCGTCTTCTCTGGCCCCGGAGGTCAGAGGCCGGGCCTCATCCTTCCCGGAGGTCTCCACTATCCAGATACGCGACTGTGGCTTCTGTTGATCGCCCACGAATGCCGACAGGGTGAACGCGACGTGCCGTCCATCGGGGGCGAGGGCAACATCGTATGCCTGGCGGATGCTCAACATCGCCTCCGGCTCAATCGGTACGCGAGAAGTCGTAGCGCTCGCAGCCTGAGACGTGACGGCGCTGGCTGATCGGGTTTGTGTGACCTTGCTCTGTGGGTCGCTCATGAAAAAAATACTCCTTAAATCGGTGAGTCATCCACTATCGTTGTGTTATTATATATACCTTATCATAAAGCAGAGGTCCCCGGCTGCTAACGGTGAAATGGAACGAACACGTTGGGAATGTCATCCCTTCGTTCCTCAGGGCAGAGCTTCTGAGCGGCAGCGAAGGATGACATGTCTGCATGGAAGCATGGGAAAGCCCTGTGAGGTATACTACAATGATCGGAGCAATCTCTTTATTAGAAAGAAAGGGGACCAACCAGCTATGAGCCAGCAGCCCGACGGCCTCACCGCGCGCCGTCGCTTCGCCAGATCTTACGAACGCATGTCACGCCGCGAGGACACAGAGCGCTTCCTGACTCCTCTGCGCAGGGAAGTGACCGCGCAGGCGCACGGACGAGTCCTGGAGATTGGCGCGGGCAACGGACTCAACTTCGCGTTGTATTCCCCTGATAAGGTCACGTCTGTGGAGGCAATCGAGCCGGATACTGCGATGCTAGAGTATGCTCGTGAGCGGGCGGCTAAGGCATCCGTGCCGATCCATCTAATCCAGACTCCAGTGGAGCGCCTGCCCTTTGCCGACGAGAGCTTTGAGAGCGCGGTCAGCACACTGGTTCTCTGCTCCGTCAACGATCCCCGGCGCGGGCTGCGTGAGGTCTGGCGCGTACTCAAGCCCGGCGGGGTACTGCTGCTGGTCGAGCATGTGCGAGCACGAGGAGCGCTGGCCGCAGCCATGCAGGACATCGTTACGCCCCTCACGCGGCTCTTCGCCGGCAACTGTCACTGGAATCGCCCCACCGTCCAGTTAGCAATCGAGGCAGGCTTCAAGATCGAGCAGAGGCGCGATCTGGTCTGGTCGCTGCTGCCATTTGTTGTCGTCCAGGCGGTCAAGGAAATTTAGTCGTCGATGGCCTGGTAGACCGAGGTCCAGAAATCGGAGTGGAGATTCGGAGCGCCGGGGGAATCCCAGGCGCGCTGCGTCATCAGAATGGCAGTCATCTCCTCCCTGGGATCCGCATACCAGGAGGTGCCCAGACCACCGTCCCAGCCGTATCGCCCAGGCACGGCCCAGATGTTATCACGCCTGGTGGCGATTGACACGCCGAAGCCCCAACCCTGGCTGTCAAACTGCCCTGGAATCAGGCCCGAGACCGCTTTCTGCTCCGGGGTTAACTGATCCGTCGTCATCGTCTCAACCGAAGGCCGCGACAGCAAACGCTCCTTGTTGTATCTGCCCTGCGAGAGCAGCATCTGGGCGAAGGCCAGGAAGTCATCGATGGTTGAAACCATGCCGCCCGCGCCCGACGGGAAGACCGGAGGGCGACTCCACTGGCCGCCTACAGCCTCATCATAGACAGCGAGTTTCCCGCTGGTCGGATCGGTCCAATAGCTGGTTGCCAGCCGGTTGAGTGAGGCTTCTGGCACGCTGAACCCGCTGTCCTTCATACCAAGCGGCTCGAAGATGCGCTCGCGCAGGAACGACTCCAGCGGCTGGCCCGAAGCGCGAGCCAGCAGGACGCCCAGCACATCGGATCCCGTGTTGTATATCCAGCGCTCCCCCGGCTGATACATGAGCGGAAGCTGCCCCAGGCGGCGTATCCACTCATCGGGAGCGGGCATCATAGAAGGAGCCGGCGGCCCCATGCCGATCTGTTGCTCGTTCGCCGCCTTGAGGATGGGATAGGCGTCCGGGGGCGCCATCATCTGCCCAAAGCCCATACGGAAGGTGAGCAGGTCGCGCACGGTGATGGATCGCTGCGCCGGGACGGTCTCATCGAGCGGCCCATCGATGCGCTTCAACACCCTGCGCCCGGCCAGTTCGGGCAGCCAGCGCTCCACCGGCTCGTCCAGCCGCAGCCTGCATTCCTCGATCAGCAGCATTGTCGCCGCAGCGATGATCGGCTTGGTCATCGAGGAGATGCGAAAGATGGTATCGCGACTCATCGGGGCACTGCCACCTATGGCCTGCGTGCCGATGGCATCGACATGCACCTCGCCGCGCCGGCTGACCAGCGTGACCAGGCCGGGCATCTCGCCGCGCTCGACATAGCCGGCCATGACATCGTGCAGGCGGGCGAGCCGGCTTCTGGACAATCCTGACGTGCTCATCGCGTGCGCCCTCCGTTCTGTCTTCTCTGGATGATGTAACCTGTCATATGTTTCTCTTTCCTCTCACGGAAACGATATCACTTGCGAAAGGTCAACATCACCAGTATACACCCCGGCACGTGAAGGAAACTTCTCCCATCTTGCTCTTTATGCAAGGCTTCCTGATACCTCACCGCTGCGCGGTTTGTCAGGAAGTGGAGTCAGAGCGCACAGCGCCGCAGGCGCTGTGCGCTCTGACTCCACTTCCTGTTGTGCGCCGCAGGCGCATCAAAACCAACCAGCAAATCGGGTTAATAATTAAGCCACATCAATGCTCGCGCAGGTAGACGGAGATGGATTCTTCGGCATAGGGCCTGCCGCTGGCGCGGATAATGCGGGCCAGTTCGTCGACATCGAAGGGCACATGACGGAAGGTGATGCCCAGGTTCGCTCCCTCCGAAGTAACAATGGCATAATTGGCCCAGGGATCTACGCGGACGCGCCCGCTTGCCAGGTCGCAAAGCTCCCAGTTATAGGACAGACTCACACTGCCCGGGTTGATATACCAGGAGTTGCCCAGGCGCCGCATTTGCTGTGTGTGCGTATGCCCGCCAGTGAACAGCGTGGCGTCGTAGCCATCCAGGAATTGCCGAACCGCCTCATCTGAGGTTTCGGGGAGAATGACGTCGTTGAAGGAGCGAGGCGATCCATGAAAGCAGAGCAGCTTCTTACCGGCTTCCAGTGGGATCTCTATCGTGGGGCGAAACTGCTGGATATAGGCGAGATCGCTTTCGGAGAGCCGCGCCAGCGACCAGGCCCGGACCGCTCGCTGCTGCTCGCTGGTCTCTTCCCCGGCAGAGGTTTCCTGACGGGTGAGCAGCCATGCATCGGCGTTACCCATTACTACCGGGCAGTTTAGCTCACGCAGCCGCGCCACTGTCTGAGCAGGCTGCGATCCTCCTTGAATTGCATCACCCAGACACACGATCTGCTCAATGCCCTGCTGCTCAATATCGTGAAGCACCTGATCCAGGGCGAAACATTCCCCGTGAATATCGGAAATAATCGCAAGACGCATGGGAGCCTTCCTTTCCTCGACATGATGGACGAAGATGGTATTATGTCCATCTTCGTCTATCATATCAGGGCATCGCCATCCACGTGAAGAGGTTTTCTATGCTTGTAGCAGAGGCTGTCCCTATCCTCAACCATCACTACTTCAGAGACGGCCATAGGCGCGCAGGGTGACGAGTGCCTCGATGGTCACGATGCCGCGCCATTCCAGGGTGGTCGCAGGGTTCCAGTCCAGCCAGTTGAATTGCCAGCCGCCGTCCTCCTGTTGTGTGGCAGCGAGCGCATCCAGGTGGGCATCGATGACCGCGTCCGAGAAGAGACGGCGGGCCATACTCTGCGGGCGCGGGGCGAAGTTGAGCGGTGTATGTACCTCACTATCGCCGGCGGCAGCGGGATCAAGCGCTACCAGATTTTGCTCCAGGATCTTCGGACCGATGCGCGCAAACGTTCGCTCGGCCCGCTGCCGGTCAGGCACGAAGTCCAGGAAGGGCAGCACCGCGCGTATCTCGTAGGGGCTGGTGCTATCCAGGGCATCGAGATGGCGCCAGCAGTAGTCGGTAGCGGTAGTCAGCCAGGGATGCTCGACGCGATGCTTATAGAGCAGCGCTGCGATGGCCGCGGTGGGATTGAGCGAATCGGATGGTGGGTCGGCGCTCTGCCACCAGGGTGCGCTGGGATAGGCATGGGCCGGGGGCAGCACAAAGGGCACACCGCCTTCGGGGGTGGTGATGCTCTGGAGATAGGCGCAGATCTGCCCCACCATCGGATCGGCAAAAGCATCGATCTCATCCAGAATGCACAGGGCCGTCCAGGTTGGGATCGGCAGGCTCACTGGCGCACGCAGATCCGGTTCCAGAGCGTTGCCGAAGCCACCATCCGCATTCTGATAGGGGCGCAGCGCCGCAAGCACCGCTTCGGGTGAGCCATTGAGAAACAGGAAGGCGAAGCGGTGGCGATCCAGCAGCCGCGCCGTTCGCCAGATGAAATCCGTCGCCTTCGCAAGATCGGGTTGCACCTTCATCGGAATACTCCTCTTTTGCTCAATATCAGTTCTATGGTGAGCGCCAGTCGTTCTGGTGTCACAAGAGGAGTATACGTGAGGAATGGTGACAATCTTATGTCACTGTTGGGCGTAGCGATTGGCAATTTCCTGAGCAGCCTGGCGCACCAGGTCGCGCAGGATATCGGGGGCCAGCACTTCGGCATCCGGGCCGAGACCGAGCACGGTGCGGACCAGCCAGTCGTATTCCTTCGGCGGGCAGCGAAAGCGCAGCACGCCTCCTTCTTCCCCTTCCAGCTGGATCTGCTCGCCCAGTTGTGGATCGCGCTCCATGACCAGAACGCCGCGTGCAGTGAGCCGGATGCAAACTTCGGCGTGCGAGGGATCGTCGTAGGGGATCCGGGGAGACGGGAGGGTGTAGAAGGTCCCGTCCCGGGTGGCGCTCACAGCGGTGAAGCGATCCACGCGATAGGTTCGCTCTTCCTGCCGCTCCAATGAATACGCTTCGCAGTACCAGAAGCCGCCAGCCGCGTAGAGACGGCGGGGCAGAATGGTCTGCTCGGAAGCTCCCCGCCCGGACCGATAGGAGACGGCGAGCCACTGGCCGTTGCGAGCGGCTTCCAGCAGCGGCTCGATAAACGGTGTGCTATAGGCGCGGCGCGGGATATCGAGCTGAACGGTCTGTAAAAGCTGCTCGGTATCCTGCTGATGCTGTGCGGGCAGCACCGCCTGCATCTTGACGAGCAGAGACTCGCGCTCCGCCTTGAAGGGGGTATCGGCCAGTTGTGAGACGCTGCTGAGAGCGAGGCGCAGGAGCAGCGTCTCGCGGGCCGTCAACTGGAGCGGAGCCAGCGAGTAGTCGGGCATGAGGGCATAGCCACCGTGAGCGCCGGCCTCGGCCTGAATCGGGACGCCCATCTGGCAGAGCGCTTCTATATCGCGAAAGACGGTGCGCCGGGAAATTTCAAAGCGGCGCGCGATCTCACTGGCTGTGCGCCTGCCTCTCTGTAACAGCAAAATAATGGCCGTCAGGCGATCAATACGATTCATGTTAGTTTGCGCCCCCTTTCTCCACGAACCAGCCCGACAAGCGATTACTTCACGCCGATGATCGCAGTTGTTTTGAATTGACGGGACGCTGGCCCCTCTTCGATGCGCGCGGTCTGCCAGCCGCTCTGCCGCATGGCAGGCAGGATCTGCTCCTCCAGGAGAGCCTAGTAGCGCTCCAATCCTGGCGCGGGAGTGGAGTCGGTGGTTCCAGTTGAGAGTGTGATGACCAGCCGCCCCCCGGTTTGAGCACGCGCGCGATCTCGGCCAGGACGCGCAGCGGATCGGACCAGAAATAAAACGTCTGAATGCTGAACAGTGCCAGAAAATCTAGCGAGATATTGCATAGCCACATTTCGCGCCATTTTCTGTTTATTTCGTGAGGGTAATCCTCACCGGATGCACTGCAAAATCCTCTACACCCTTTGGCCCGAAGGCATCAGGTGCTACTTTGCGTATGATATTTCCTGACCCGTTACAATCAGCATGAATGTATCGCCCACCTGATGCACGATATAACCCACGTCTCACGCGCTTCCCGCTAAACGTGTGCTTTGCGTTATCATCAGGATTGCGAACTGGAAGCGGGTCAAGATCGAGAAAACTGGCTTTACTAGTATAGGACTCTTCAGTAACCTGAACGCGAATGCCTACCAGTTGAGCCTTGTAGGTTAACATGGCGATGAAACGAGCATGAGGGATCGACACGAAATTTTGATTGTTCCGCTTACCCATGTTCGCCTCTTGCTTCCAGGCGTCATTTTTCCCAATGACGAGCGTGCCTATCCCCTCTTTCACCAGCAAGTCAATGATGTATCGGCTTGCAGAGTGCATATAGTGATTAATGCGCCTGTTGCGCTTTGTGGTGAGACGCTCCATGCGCTTTGTGGTGCCAGTCTTGCCAAGCTTCTTCTGAAGTTGAGCACGACGCTTGTTGTAAAACTGGTTAATGCTTTTCAGGGGACGCCCGTTAACAAGGACTGACTGAAAGCCAGGTTTGTTTGAAGTTAGCGCCGCTAAAATGTGCATGCCAATGTCTATGCCAGCGTAGTACTCAGGGTTCACTTCCGCTTGCTCAATCGCTTTTTCGTAGATGACTTCCACGACGTAAAAACGGCTACGAGGGACGATCCGCGCTTGTTTCACCGCCTCTTGTGCGGTTGGAACTTCGATGCTAAGACCCGATGGAGCCAGCTTACCTCGTTTGAGTGCTCGTTTGGAGAGGGCACCTTTTTCATAGACAAGCAGGTTGCGCCCCTTTGCCTTGTCCTTGTAGCCAGGGAGCTTCGGGCGTCCCAGGAACTTCGATGGGTCTTCTCTCCACGCCTCCATCGCTTCAAAGAACGCCACCCATGCCTTATGAAGCTGGATTAAGACCTGATTGCTTACTTTCGCTGGAAGCGCCTTGTAAGCTTCGTGGTTCTTGATGAGATGGTAGACTTTGACGTTATCCAGATACACATGCTCATGAATGAACGATTGCCGTACCAGATAGTTCGCCGCATTCCAGAGATGTTTTGAAGCGAACGCCGCCGCATCAATAGCTGCATAGCGCGGGTCATTCTGGTTGATGATCGTCTGTTCAACTAACTGCACTTTGTTCACCCCCTTCCTCTGTTAGTTTCTCAGCTGTTAATTCTTTGACAAGCTTCTCTGTTTTGCGTTTTGCTCTGCGTTGCCCATAAAGCCGTGCTGCCATAGAGTAAACGATGCTTACCAGATCGGCTATCAGGTCTTCAATCGGGTTCTCTGTGACATTCACAACCTCGATAGACCGGCCTTGCAGTGCAAGAAGCGTCTCGATATATTTGAACCCGAAACGGGTAAGACGGTCTTTATGCTCAACGACGATAATGGTTATTGTTGGGTCAGCCAGGATAGCAAGCAGTTTCTTACGGCTATCGTTGACGCCTGAACCAACTTCCTTGACGACTTTATGTACTTTCCAGCCTTTCGCCACACAGTAGGCGGAAAGCCGTTCTGCTTGGCGTTCCAGGTTAGGACGGTGCTCATTAGCAGAGACACGCGCATAAACGACAACGATGATTTCCCGCTCAGGATGCTGGCTCAGTTCTTCAGTGATAACGATAGTTTTCGTATCTAACTGATATCCTTTGATCTTACCAGCCTTGAACCATCGCCACGCCGTTTCGTAGCGTACCCCTGCCCATTGCGCAAATGTGCGTAGTTTCATGCGTTCTCTTCCCCCTCAAATGAACAGTAAAGTAAGGAAGATTTCTCGACGAGATCGGGATTGAACCGTCTTTCGGGCCTATGCAGGCTTATCGTCCTGCTTCACCCACGCCTGTTGTGTCCGCCAAACACTGTAACAGCGTATTGCTCCGACCAGCTAGCTTCCGCTACCGGCATACGCCGCTCCGTCGCCTTGCAAGCGTTACTCGATAAACACTTTCCTTTCAGAGATTTAATTTCCTTCGACAAAATCATTTTTTCTAAACAAAATGATACCAGAGAAAAATGATTTTGTCAAGGGCGAACTTTTATGGTACACTGTTCTTGGGAGGTTCCCTAAGTTCTCACAAGTCCATCATGAGGTAAGTAATATGCTCAAGAACGTTGATACAACGCGTGAACATCTCACCACACCGGAAGCGGCGGAACGCTCAGGCTTAACCAGAACGTACCTTGCTCTCTTGCTCAGACGCGGGACTCTTGAAGGGTTTCGACACGGAAGAGACTGGTTTGTGTACACTGACTCCCTCGAAGCGTTCCTTGCCACGCCGCGCAAATCTGGACCGCGAGGACCTCGTAAACCTCCTTCTGCTGAGACCCATACAAACAGTGTTGACCGCCAGAGCCAGGGAGAACGATCTTCTTCCTAGACTTCTGTTAGAAGTCTACCCGGGAACAGTGAGAACACAAGAGCTTTCATGAAATAATTTGCAACACAGATGAAAGTGACATCGTAGAGAACGCAGGTAAGCGCGGGAATTTTGAAACATGGCGGGAAAGGTGAAATCAATGAACGGCTATGGCATATTCCTTTCCAGCCTGCGTAGCAATGCTGGACTTTCCCTAGAAGTTCTGGCAAAGATCGTTGCAAGCAGCAAGAGTACGTTATCCCGTTTGGAGAATGGGGAAATTCCCCGACCATTCCGAGGGGGGGACACGCGGGTTAGTTATCCAACTTGCGCATATTTTATGCTCTTCAAGCAGGGAAACAGAGCGTTATCTTGATCTTGCAGGCATTGATCGATCTCTGCTTACTGAGATTGAAGAGATCCAGCTTGGTTTCACCCCTCACATTCTCAAGGGAACGCAGGAAGAGAAATCGGATCTTGAGCGAATGGAAAAGATCTATCAACAATTGCTCAACAAGTTAGAGGCATGGGAGCAAGATTTGGGGGTAGATGACGCACCACCTACGCTCAAGGTCAAGGCACAACGGTACAGAAATATCCTGCAAGAATTCAAAAGCGGCTTGATCGCTTGTACAACAGGAATGATCCTCTTGATCTTCCTGCGCTAGAAGTCATCCCCGCTTACTATGTAGAAACAGTAGGAGATAGAATCGTGATCGGAAATGAATACGATGGTAATGCAAGTGTCCCAGAGGTACACAGCCTCTATGCACTTGCTTCAGATAACGCGCGTTGGCTGATGCAGCTTGCCGGTGTCGAACGGTTTGCCGTCGATGACTGTATTATTATTGCCAACAGCGAAAACTTTAAGGGATGGGGACCGCAGGAAGTCAAGACGACCATCCTGGCTCATCCGCTACCCATCCCTGATGATCTTGCCGAGATCCAACGGGATAAAATAGCGACGATTGAGAAGCATTACTTCAATGCTCCCCACTATCGTCTGGTTTCTGCTACTCCGGCATTTAGCGAGCTAGATCACCTCAAGATTGTCCTTGCCCCTCTTGGCTTCTTTGACTACTTCAGCCTTAACCCCTACTTCGATGAGCCTCTTCTAAGGACTCTCGACGGCGAACCGATCTCTATTCGCCAGAAGTATGGGAATACAGCACTGACCTACAGTTCAACCGATAAAGGGACATCGCTCATTCCTGCACCTGTCAGCATTCAATGCATTGTCGTCACAGAAGACCAGCGCATCCTGCTTGTTCAACGCTCACTCTCTGTCGCGTTTTACCCGAATCACTGGTCAGCCTCGTTTGAAGAGACGATGAATGCGCCTGGATTTGCAAAAAATCAGCAGGTACAGAAAGGTGATGCGGATTTCTTCGCTGGTGCGCTCCGAGGACTCGATGAAGAGTTCGCCATAGCAGAAGATGCGGTCAAGGATATCAAAGCCCTTTCGCTCAATGTCGAGTATCTCACGCTCTCGGCAGATGTGTTTATGCTTATCAGGCTTGGCCTCACCATCGATGAGATCAAGCAGGGGTGGATGGTAAGCGCTCGCCATAGGGACGAGGCATCCAGAGTCAGCAGCATCTCAACGGATCTCCCTGAAGTGATTGACCGACTCTTTAGCCGGACTTTGTGGCACCCGACTTCTAGAATGCGTCTTATCCAGTTCCTTTTTCACCAGTATGGCGTGCAAGCAGTAACAAAGGCAATAAAAGCAAGGCAACCATCCTAGCAACCTTCCCTTCACCCCCAAAGCTCTACTTTTTCAGGTGGTAGTTTCGGGGGTGAAACCCTGTCATAAAACGCTATAAAAATCAATAAAACGCTATATTTTCAAACACCAGTATCAAACACTTTGTGAAACTGCTCGTCGGCAAAGGGGAGGTCTGACACCTCACCCTGGCGCAGCACAACCCGTCCCGCAGTGATCGCCCCGGCATTGCGACGGCGGGCGGCGCGCACCATCTCCTGTGAGAGATCGATACCGTAGACCTGTCCGCTGGTGAGCTGAGCGGCGACAAGAGCAATGGCCTGGCCCGCGCCAAAACCCAGCTCTAATACTTGATCCTGCGGTTGCAGATTGAGCAGGGAGAGCGTCCAGAGGGTTTCTGGCAGGTGCTGGCGGGCCATGCGCTGGCCGAGCCAGCGCCCCACCAGGCCCGTTGGATGGGCATATTGATCGTCAAGAACGGCATCCCGCAGCCGGTTAAGAAGGTTCGTCATATCGCGAGGCTCCTCTCCTGCAAGGATTAAGAATATATGTTCTATCCTACTCTCTTTCTTGCTGCTGTGCAACAGGATCGATAGCCTCATGCGGCGCCGTAACGGCGCCTTCGATGGGCGCATGGTCACGCGGCCAGCGCCAGCGCACGAGCAGGCCCAGCACGGCGCAGCCAGGCGCGGTCCCGCCGGCCACCTTGTCGAACACCTCTTTCTCTACAAACAGGCGCGAACCAGCGCTACAGCACTGGCCGTGATCAAAGATGATGGCCGAGGAGGCGCCAGCAATGGCCGTCTCCAGATCTACATCCTTGAGGACGATGTTGGGCGATTTGCCGCCCAGATCGAGCGAGACCTTCTTGAGATTGCCAGCAGCCGCCTGAACGATGAGCTTGCCGGCCTCAGTCGACCCGGTAAAGGCCACCCTGTCTACCTCGTTGTGGGCAGCGAGCGCCGCGCCCGCCGTCTCACCGTAGCCCGGCACGATGTTGACCACGCCGTTCGGGAACCCGGCCTCACCGATCAGTTCGCCCAGGCGCAGGGCGGAGAGTGGCGTCTGCTCCGCCGGTTTGCAGGTGAAATGCAGAGGCATGATAGACGGCAAAAGAGAAGAGTACTTACCATGAAAGTTTCATGCAAAGATGGTTGCTGGAATCATCTCAACCAGGACGATGAAGCGCGCAACGATGGCTGGTCGAGATCATTACTCCCGGACCCTCTGGCCGCTTGCTGGCGGCTTCTGCCACAGGCAGGCTGTACAGCCTGCCTGTGGCAGAAGCCGCCAATAGTTCGCGAAAAACTGGCTAATCGTCGCAGGCAGCGCTCCTGGCCGAAGCCAGCACAAATTGCAGCGCCGGGCGACCTCCAAACAGGCCCACAGCGAAGACGCTATTGACGGTACATTCTTTGAGAGTAGCGCTCACCGGGACAGTGGCATTGGCCTGGATCGCCGTCACTTTGAAGGTGTAAGAGCCAGGAGCCACGCTCAGGTAATCGCTGGCATTGCGGTAGGTCAGGCCCTTGATCACCGTCTCACCACCGACTGCGACATTGACCGGGCCTGCATTGGGCGAGAGATGGTAGACGCGTACCTTTGCCTTACCATCGGCGGTGCGGTTATTATCAACGAAGGCTTGCAGCGAGAACCCCGATGCCTTCGTGCCAATAGCCGCCACGGTGTAAGCGACGCCTGCCTCAACGGCCACGGTCTCGTCGATCACCGATGCTGCTCTTCCTTTCCCATCGGGAGCCACCTGAATTCTGTGTTTCCCGGCGGAGAGCGCGACATAGCCGGTCACGGTGCCAAAGCGAAAATCGTTCAACAGCTTGCTGCCATCAACGAAGACATCCACCGTTCCCGCTGCCGGGGAGGCATGCACGACACGGACAAAGGCATCGCTATGCCAGGAGGGAGTAGCATGATAGTGAGAAGCCGCGGAGACGGGCGTTCCCTGCATCACAATAAAGGTCAGAAATGCCAGTATTCCTGCCAGCATCGACAGGCGGCCCGGCAACACGAAGAAGGATCGTTTCGCTTGCATCTTTGTTTCTCCTTAGCAAATAGATACTCTGGCAGTTCTTTGCTCCCCGGCGCCGGTTTCTCCTGGGAGGGGATCGGCAGCCGGGGAGCCAGAACCGGGCAACATCAGGCGTTGCCTGACCAGTTGTATCCCTAAGACGCCATGAGCGAAGCAAACTGGTAAGAGATCTTTTGCCACCAGAGAACAGGCAACTCCTCCCATTAGCTTCTCGTGCGCACTCTTTGTCTTGAACCTCATCGGGAACTGCTCGAAGCCAAAGGTGAAAAACGTCTGAATGGCTCTTACGAGCTCCTGATAGTGGGCCATGATAGCGAATACATCACCTTCCTCAGTTCCTGCCACGCTCCTGCCCTGCTGGCAGGTAGATCAGTGCGGCTCTGTTTCGGATGGCGTCTCCAGCCAGGTAGAGGTAAAACCACCATCTACTACCAGAGCAGTCCCGGTGACGAAGCTTGCATCATCGGAGCACAGGAAGGCAGCGGCGGCGGCGATGTCGGCCAGCATGTAGAAGAGCGATGACAGAGCCAGGCCGCCCCGGAGTGGTCCCTTTCAGCCCGGGCGACCACACGCGTCCGCTCTTCAATCCCCGCCGCTTCCATGACCGCTGAGGCGTTCGGGCGGCAGGAGCAGCTAGCCCACCCCGCGCCCGTCTGTCCGGCGCTGTTCAAAACATAGAGCGGATGAAGCGTATCAGCAGGTATCACGGCTGCCCCCTGCGCTGCGTGCTCGCACGCAGGACCAGGATGCCACGAGGAGTTATGCTCCTCGTGGCGTGTTCTTCGCGGTACCTCAAGCCACCGCAGCGACCTGAGCCTCTTCCTTTTCAGCCTCTTCCTCGGTGGCAACGGGACGTTTGAGGATAAACAGCGCCCCTGCCGTTACCACGGTGCCGATAAGGATCGCGAGCACATACATCGGCAGATTCGTGACCACGTTCGGAATAAGCAGGACGAACGCACCGCCATGTGGAACGCGCAGCTGGCACTGGAAGAGCATTGACAGCGCGCCGGTTACGGCTGAACCGATCATGATAGAAGGGATCACGCGGAATGGATCCTCGGCAGCGAAGGGGATGGCGCCTTCTGTGATAAAGGACAATCCGAGCACCCAGGCGGCCTTACCCGCTTCCCGCTCGTCCTTCGTAAAGCGATCCTTGAACAGTAGAGTCGCCAGGGCCAGGCCCAACGGCGGCGTCATACCAGCCGCCATTACAGCCGCCATCGGTGTATAAATCTGACTGCTGAGCAGTCCAACTGAGAAGGCATAGGCCGCCTTATTGACCGGGCCACCCATGTCAAAAGCCATCATCAAGCCCATAATCAGACCCAGGACCACCGCATTAGCTGCCTGCATACCCTTCAACCAGGCGGTCAGGCCAACGTTGATAAGGTGGACGGGCGTACCTATGACATAGATCATCAGCAGACCAACGATAGCGGAACTGAGCAGCGGAAGAATGAGCACCGGTTTAAGCCCTGCCAGGTTGCGCGGTAACACAATCCCTCTGTTGAGCCAGTAGGTCACATAGCCGGCCAGGAAGCCCGCGATAATCCCACCCAGGAAGCCGGAACCGGTAAAGGCGCTGCCCGCCAGTATCCCCCCGATCATGCCAGGAGCCAGACCGGGCCGATCAGCTATAGAGTAGGAAATAAAACCCGCCAGGATGGGCACAAAGAGCGCGAACGCAGCATTCGCCCCGATCTGGAAGAGCGCCCAGCCGAGGCCACTGGTCGCTTTGTCTACATTGATGCCACCAAATGCAAAGCCCAGCGCGATCAGAATGCCGCCCGCTACCACGAATGGGATCATGTACGAGACTCCGGTCATGAGATGTTTATAGGGACCGGTACGCGCTTTGGACTTCGCCGCTTTAGCGGCCTGCACTTGCGCTACATAGTCCGCCCGGGCCGCCTGTGCCGGGCGGCTTGCCGCCTGTGCCAGCGCCTCCTTGATCACGTTCTGACCACCGTTGATCGCCGCGTTCGTGGAGGTTTCATAAAGCGGCTTGCCGGCAAAACGACTCAGGTCAACTTTCGCATCGGCGGCAATGATTACCACGTCAGCGGCTGCAATGTCGGCGGGAGTCAGGGCATTCTGGGCGCCAACCGATCCCTGCGTCTCCACCTTGATGCTATGCCCCAGGGCCTGTGCTCCTTTTTCCAGTCCTTCCGCGGCCATGAAGGTGTGAGCGATGCCAGTGGGGCAGGATGTGATAGCCACGATCCGCTTGCCCGGGGTTGCCGGCGCAGCCGGGGTGGCAGTCGAGGGACTGCCCACCCCGGCTTCCGCCAGGGCGTTCTTCACGACTCCCTGTGCATCGCGGATAGCCGCGTTCGTGGAGGTTTCATAAAGCGGCTTGCCAGCAAAACGACTCAGGTCAACTTTCGCATCGGCGGCAACGATCACCAGTTCGGCCTCGGCAATGTCGGCGGGAGTCAGGGCATTCTGGGCGCCAACCGATCCCTGCGTCTCCACTTTGATGCTATGCCCCAATGCTTCTGCCCCTCGTTGCAGCGCTTCCGCGGCCATGAAGGTGTGAGCGATGCCGGTGGGACACGAGGTAATGGCGACGATCTTTGTCATGTTGTTCCCTCCTGTGTTTGAGAAGATAAATGTAAGGAAGCGAGCGCAAATGGGGAGATCATCATACGCAATAGCGCTCCCTGTACGGATTACTTACTAAGGAACGTTTAAATGCTACGAGGGACACCGGTAGACACGTGGATGGATACTTGCTCGGCGTATGCAAGCAGGGTTTGACGGTCAGGCAGCCGGGAACCGGTACGGGTGATTGCTGCGAGCGAGAACGCTGTAGCAAGCCTGGCACAATCTGAGAAGCTCAATCCCTGCATCTGAGCGGCAAGCAATCCCGCCACCATCGCATCGCCTGCCCCAACAGTACTTTTCACCTGCACTGAAGGTGGAACGGCCATCAGCGTAGTCGTTTGATTCACAAATAGCGCTCCGCGCGCTCCCAGCGAAATGACGACCAGGTGAATGCCGCGCTCTAGCAGTTTGCGAGCAGCCCGTTCGACGGCGCTATCATCTTCAAGCGGCTGTCCGACCAGTTGTCGCAGTTCATCAATATTGGGCTTCACAATGGTCGGCCCCGCCTGCACACCTTCACGAAGGGCCTCTGCGCTGGTATCGAGCACCACATGTTTGCCATATCCCCTGAGTTGGGTGATAAGCGAGGCATAGGTGTTGGCGGGAACCCCCGGAGGGAGCCTGCCTGAGAGCACAAACCAGTCGCAGGAAGCGGTCAGCCGCTCAATAGTCCTGTACAGGGTTTTCATGGCCTCCACTGGAGGAGGCAGGCTCGGCATGTTGATATCCGTCGTCTGCTGATTGGCTTCATCGACGATCTTGACGCCAATGCGGGTCTGGCCGGGGATGCGCACAAACTGGTCATCGATGCGCCTGTCCGCGAAGAACTGCTCGAAGATGCGGGCATTGTCCTGACCGAGAAATCCCGTCACACAGGGAGAGAAGCCGGCATCCACCAGGAACGAGGCAACATTAATGCCTTTGCCCCCCGCACTGAATTGCATTGTCTGGGCGTAATTAACTGTATTGGGACGAAAATTATTTACCTGCACCGTCTGATCTATTGCCGGGCTGAGCGTTACCGTAGCGATTCTCATAGACTGCGGACCTCCGCCGCTGTGCGGCACTCTAATGCCTGCTGCGCCATGCGCCGCATTTCCGCGAATGAGAGGCTGCGAATGTGCGCCTTTACCGCGGCGATGCTGGGTACGCTTACACTTAGTTCCGAGACCCCCAGCCCTGTCAGGATGGCGGCCCCCTTCGGATCACCGGCAATCCCTCCGCATACTCCAACCCACTTCCCCGCTTTATTGGATGCCTGGACGGTCCTGTCCACCATGCGCAGCACAGCGGGATGCAAAGCGTCCGCCTGGCGCGCCAGCTGCGGATGCAGGCGATCCATTGCCAGCGTGTACTGGGTCAGGTCATTTGTACCGATGGAGAAGAAATCGACTTCTTGAGCAAAGTGATCGGCCAGCATAACAGCGGATGGCACCTCGATCATAATGCCGAGAGGAACAGGTGGCGCGTTGAGTTCTTCGCGAACCTGTTCGGCGATGGCCCGCGCACGCGCTACATCTTCGAGGGTCGCAACCATAGGGAGCATGATGGAGATGCGGCCATAGGCAGCAGCCCGATAGATAGCGCGCAGTTGTGGAATAAACAGATCATGACGGATCAGGCACAGGCGAATCCCACGTACACCCAGAAAAGAATTGTCTTCCCTGGGTAAGTGGAGATATGGCACCTCTTTATCGCCCCCGATGTCCAGCGTGCGAATAATAAGGGGGCGTCCCTCCAGCGCCCGGGCCATCGCGCGATAGGCTTCGAACTGCTCTTCCTCCGAAGGGGCGCTATCACGGGCCAGGAAGAGAAACTCCGTGCGCATCAACCCGACTCCTTCAGCTCCTGCCTCGATGGCCTGGGGAGCATCGGAGGCGCGATTGATATTGGCGGCTACCTCCACCCGATGCCCGTCGCTGGTTGTCGCGGGCGCAAAGCGACTGGCGCGGGCAGCCTCCGCCATCCGTTGGAGCTGCTGTTGCAACTCCCTGGCCGTCTGCACATCGGCCTGGCTCGGCCTGAGATAGAGCCTGCCACTCTCCCCGTCCAGAATGCCGGGCGTCCCATCGGCTACATCAAGCACCTGCTCTCCTGCGCCAACGATAGCGGGGAGGCCGAGTCCGCGTGCGAGAATAGCGGTATGAGAGGTCGGGCCACCTCTGGCGGTACACAATCCCAGGATCGCGTCTGGATCGAGCATGGCAGTATCGGAGGGAGTCAGGTCTTCCGCGATGAGAATGGTGGGGGCGCTCAATACCGGAGGCTGCTCTACAGCCTGCCCAAGCATATGACGCAGGACTCTCTGTCCCACATCACTTAGATCAACGGCACGACCGGCAAGAACAGGATCGTCGAGTTTCTGCATCCGCGCTACCCGTTCATTGACAACCTGCTGCCATGACCAGGCGGCGCTGTGTCCTTGATAAATGAGAGAAACGGTCTGCATCACGAGAGAGGGATCGTTAAGAAACTCGGCGTGAACGCGGAAAATAGCTGCCTTGCCGGAGCCGAGACGCGTTTTCACTTCCTCATGCAGCCGATCAAGCTCATTTTGTGCGGCATTGAGCGCGTTTTGCAGGCAGTCCCCTTCGGTAATCGGGTCGCCAGCAGTGTCAGTGACGGTGATGGGACGATGGATGAACTGGCGAACGGGACCGATGGCAAGTCCGCCCGAGGCAGGAATACCCACAATCGTCGCGCCGGCGGCTTGCGCAACCCAGCCCTGAGAGGCGTTTGATGGCGCCGGGGGAAGCTCTTCTTCCGGCTCATCTCCAAGCCCGACGGCAATCGCGGACTGTAGAGCATCCAGGGCAGCCGCGGCATCGGCTCCCTGAGCCGAGACGCGTACTCTGGCGCCGTGCTCAACGCCCAGTTGGAGGAGGGAGAGAAGACTTTTGCCATCGGCAACAGCATCACCGTGGCGCACCTTGATACTGGACTGAAAGCGCTTTGCCAGATCTACGAACGTGGCGGCGGGGCGTGCATGCAGCCCGGTCTTATTCAGGATTACCGCATCGAAGAAGCTGGTATAATCAGCCGTATCACCACTACTGGAGGGCGCGACGGGCCGCTCTCCCGTCAGAGCTTCGATGATGTCGCGTGGATCGGTGGTCTGAGACAGGCGAGCTACCTGCTCCTGGTCGCCCAGTACGCGTGTCAGCCGTCGCAACACCTCAATATGCTCGTCTGATTTAGCAGCGATCCCGACAACGAGACGCACAGTTTCGCCGGGATTCCAGGTCACACCACCTGGCACCTGCACCACTGCAATGCCTGTCTGCTTGATGAGGTGGCGATCTCCGGGGAGTCCGTGTGGAATTGAAATACCGTTGCCAAGATAGGTGTTGGCGACTTTTTCACGTTCAAGCATGCTCGCGATATAACCGGCATCGATGTACCCACTGTCTACCAGAAGCTGCCCTACCTGGGCGATGGACTGCTGCTTATCGACGGCAGAGGATTGCAAGCGGATAAGACGCTCATCAATGGTAATCATAGTGCCTCATTGCCTCCAGGGGTTCAACAGAGAACGCTGTACAAAAACTCTACGGTTACTCTCGTGGAGAGCGCATCCATCTCCGATGCGCCGCTTCTTTATGGTTCGCCTGTCATGCAACCCTCACCATCCTCATCTCTATACGTATTGTAATCGATTACAAAATATTTGTCAAGTCTTTTTGGGAACGAATTTTTCTCATCGCCATGCTGGCTTCAATTTTTGTGTCGCGGCGAATATCTAAAATGGGACGAGTACTGGTAGAATGCCTTATAGAGCGCCTTTACGGGCATACCCCCTATGCTGTATCTACTCTGTTCGATCTCATACATCGAATCGGCCCACCCACGATTACTGGCATCGCATACATCGCAGGCAATGATAGCACAAAAATTTTGAAATCGTTTGCAGATGGGAGCGCCGGGTGAAGGGGGAACCTGCGAATTCCTTAAAAGTGAGCAAAGAGGAAGGGCGGCGGTAAGCTGCTGGAAGGATAAACTCTACCTTCCCGCTATGCATATACTCTGGTGACGCAGCGAAGCACTTACATAAACATCTGGATATGCTATAATAAATAAGTAAATCGTTTACATCGCCGAGGAGGAAGTATGGTCAGTATCAAAGATGTCGCCGAAGCCGCCGGGGTATCAACGGCCACGGTGTCCCGCGTGCTCTCGAACGGGGTGCATGTGCGCCCGGCAGTGCGTGAGCGTGTGATGGCAACGGTGGAGCGATTAGGATATCGCCCGAACCTGGTAGCGCGCAGCCTGCGTTCGCAACAATCCAGTACCATTGGCCTGATTGTATCCGATATTCGCAACCCGTTCTTTACTTCAATCAGCCGGGCGGTTGAGGATACGGCCTATGAGCAAGGTTTCAGCACCTTTCTCTGCAATACCGACGAGAATCCTGAGAAGGAAACGATGTATCTCAATTTGCTGCGCGACGAAAATGTGGCCGGTGCAATTTTCTCGCCAACGCGCCAGACGGTTGCCAGCTTCTCCACTGCCCACTTTGGCTTCCCCATTGTGATTATAGATCGTTCCATTCCCCACGGCGACGTTGATGCCGTGTTACTTGATAACGTCGATGCGGGCTATCGCCTCACCAGACATCTCATTGAGAATGGCTATCGGCGTATTGCTGCTCTCTGTGGTGAAATGAGTACTACCGGGCCAGAAAGGCGGCAAGGGTACGAAAAGGCACTCAAGGAATACGGACTATCGCCGGTGCCAGAATTGATGAAATTCATCCAGCCGAAAATTGAGGCGGCATATGTGGCCGCCATGAGAATGCTCGACGCAGCCCCTCCCCCCGACGCAATTTTTACTACAAACAGCCTCATCGCAGCGGGCGTATTGCAGGCTATTCGCGAGCGCCAGCTCATTATTCCCGACGACATTGCCCTGGTTAGCTTTGATGAAACTACCTGGGCCTCGTTCGTCCAACCTCCCATTACCCTCATTGCACAACCAACCGATGAGATTGGCAAGACAGCGGCAGAACTGCTTCTCCAGCGCGTTGCCCATCCCCATCGTCCCACGCGCCAGGTAATCCTGAAAGGACAGTTGCTGGTCCGAGGATCGAGCGCGCCGCGTTCATTGTGATCGTGTGGCACGCGTCGCGCCTGGCACCTGTTCCGCCCTATACGGAGCGCGCGTGCCTGGTATCTCGTTCCACCTGCGGTATCTCTACAAGCTGCTGTATGACTTATCTTCGGGCTATAAGAATGGCAGAAGCCCGGATGCCTCACTGCTCTATTCTTCATCAGGGATGAGGCGCTCGCCTGTTTCCTCATGAAACAGGCAGATCTGTTCGGCATCTATGTCAACAGTAATCTCCTGCCCTACCTGCGGCATGGGGGCGGAAAAGATCGACAGCAACTCACACTTTCCTCCCAGCCGGAGCGTCGCAACAGCGCCCCGCGCCCGCCGATCAAGCGCGATCACCCTGGCCCGCATGGGTTGACACGGCCGTTTATCGCGGCTATCCCACATCCACTCGGGCACAATCGCATCGGGATGAATACCTACCAGCACCCTCTCCATCTTCCAGGTCTGGAGCACTCTGGTCCAGCGGTCGGGTAAGTGCAAACAGAGGCCGCCAGCCAGAATTCTGTACCCCAGCTGGCGATGTTGTAGTATGCTCTGCGGATAACCATAGATCAGATTCATAGGTGGAGTGCCGACAAAGCGAGCAACGAACGTATTGGCAGGCTGATATAGCAGTTCGTGAGGCGTGCCGACCTGCTGGAGTCGCCCCTGGGCAAGCACACCGACGCGATGCGCGATGGAGAAACCTTCGACCTGATCGTGGGTGACATAGATACAGGTCCTGTGCGCGAGGCGATGCATCATGAGGATCTCCTGCCGCGCTTGATGTCGTGAAGAGGCATCGAGGTGCAGCAGCGGCTCATCGAAGAGAGCGAGGGCCACGTCTCTGACCTGCATACGCGCCAGAGCGACACGCTGGCGTTCTCCATCGGAGAGCCTGTCGATCCTGCGCCTGAGCAGGTGACTGATGCCAAGCATATGAGCGGTAGCAACGACGTGCATCTCGATGCCGGAAGGCTCAACACCCCGGCAGCGGAGGCCAAAGGCGATATTCTCATAGACATCCTTGAGGGGGTAGAGACCATAGTTGCCTTGCAGGATGGCACCTATGTTACGCTGCCCGGCAGGCCACTTTGTGATATCACATCCATCGATCAATATCTGCCCCGCATCTGGCGTCTCCAGGCCGCAGAGCATCCGCATAAGCGTCGTCTTGCCACTGCCCGATGGACCAAGCAGGACGAACAGTTCGCCATCATCAACGTAGAAGCTCACCTGGTCCACGGCAACCCTATCGCCGAAGCGCTTTGACAGAGCGCAAACTTCCAGCTTATGCATAATGTCGAAATCCTCCTTGATTGACATAGCTCCAGATTCTCAGCATGATCTGGAAAGGCCAGATCTCCGCCAGGCACTCACCAACGCTCATTATCAGGACGCTCAGTATCAGGCTGATCTGGAGCGAGCCAGGTGCAGTTCAGCCCGCTGCAAGTTCACGGCAGTATTGATCAGGGCGATATGCGTCAGCGCCTGTGGATAGTTGCCAAGCGCTGCCCCGGTACCAGCTTCAGCCTCCTCAGAGAACAGTCCCAGTGGCCCGGCACAGGTGAGTACGCGCTCGAACAGTGACCTGGCCTCCGTCACGCGTCCTTGCATGATCAGATTATCGATGAGCCAGAACGTACAGGGGAGAAAGACGCCTTCGCCGCCGGCCAGTCCATCTTCACAGCGATAGCGAT
>Ga0209810_1001653_pt1 | contig 31860 bp, 32 predicted proteins | sample Coa_R1_7_FD_187159 | JGI IMG/M metagenome (GOLD analysis project Ga0209810, IMG submission 187159) | Surface soil microbial communities from Centralia Pennsylvania, which are recovering from an underground coalmine fire - Coalmine... | ecosystem: Environmental > Terrestrial > Soil > Unclassified... | reverse complement strand
CCCTTCCCAGCGATTATCGCGATACTCATTGACAGTATGGCGAATCTCGCGCAGGATTACACGCGCCTCCATTTCAATGGTCGTTCGCTCAGACTGAGGAGCCTGATTCTGGTGGCCGTTGCCCTCGCTCTCATCGTCGTCTTCACGCGCTCGGGGCTGTTTGATCAGGTAGCGCGTGCCGGTCACGCTCAGCACTTTGACGGCGATTCTCAACTTGTCGAGCAGCTCTTCGCTGTTATTCATGTTCGAGCCTTGCAGGCACAGCTCGTCATGAATGGCTTTATTGAGAACGGCCTCGGCAGGCTCAATCTCAATCATTGCCTCCTCTGCGTGATGCAAGCCCCTCCACATATTAATATAGCCGGTCGCCAGCAGCCAGGAGAGGCCCCTGCACTTCAACTCCCTTTCGATATCCTCGCACCAGGTGGCTATTTCGGTAAAAGCAATGTTATATGCATCGCTCTTGACCAGAGGGTTTTCCGGGTCTTTGCGCCGCTTATCGTCCAGCGTGCAGAGCCTGGACTGTACATCGCGCAACTGGTTAAAAAGGCTACCATAGCTACAGCGATTGGCATAGACGGCGGAGGCGAAGCGGCGACACGGCAGCGCGCTGAGCAGCCAGGCAAGCAGCGTGATAATCGCACCCAGAGGGACGGCGATCCACTCGTGCCAGGTAGCGGGAAACGGAGCAACATAGGACGCGACCGTCACCATTGCGGCGACAACAGGCACGGCAGCCGAGGTCGCGACAAGGGCCGTCAGATAGGTGTTGTCATTGGCCAGCAAAGGGTTACCCTGCAAAAAGCGGCGCTGCGCAGCATCCGTGTTAGCGACAGCAGGCAAGGGAGATAGAGGCGGGGCCGCCGGGCCAATATGAGCGTCTCCTAAAGCCATGAGTTTCACTCCTGTCTCGTCTCCTCAAAAGAGGACGGCAAGCTGCATGAAGAAACAATACTGTCGATCTATGCCTGTACACAAAAGGCATGTCAGTAATTAGACGCTCATTCCGTTGCTATTTTACAGATCAATTCTTAACGAGCATTATGCGCCAGAGAGCGAAGAGAAGTCACCACGTTTCTCACCTTCTCGGAGAGTTCTGCCTACATCTTCCCCGTCTCAGCGAGGGCGGCAGCGTGAAGAATGAGGTTGCGCACACGGCTGCCAAAGACGGAGAAACGCGAGTCCTGTGTCTGGCCGCGCTTCCAGCGAACATAGATTTGTTGCAAAATGACGGCCAGTTTGAAGTAGGCAAAGGTCATGTAGAAGTGCATGGATGAGAGGTCGCGTCCGCTCTTACGGGCGTAGCGTTCCATAAATTGCTCGCGACTGATGAAGCCGGGATGGTGGGTAACAACGGGCAAAACACTGCGCAACACTTCGGGGTCGTCGCGCGTCACCCAGTAGCTGAGGGAGATGGCAAAGTCGAAGAGGGGATCGCCGATCGTCGCCATTTCCCAGTCCAGCACGGCAACGGCCTGGCCGAGGTCATGTTCGGCCAGCAGCATGTTGTTGAGCTTGAAATCATTGTGAATGAGCGTGGGAGCGGGGCTGGCGGGAATGTGCGCAACCAGCCAGCGTGTGAGCGGTTCGACCTGGGGAATATCATCGGTCTGCGCACGATAGTAGCGTTCGATCCACGATTTCACCTGACGTTCGAGGAAGCCCACCGGATGGCCAAACTCGCCGAGTCCGGCTGCCTGCCAGTCGATGGCGTGAATCTGCGCCAGCGTATCGACGACCGTTTCAGAGATACGTCGGCAGAGGGTATCGTCCACAGTGACGCCGGGCGGGAAGGTATCATTGAGGACGATGCCTTTGCGCCGCTCCATGACATAGAAAGGCACGCCTAACAGCGAGAGGTCATCGCAGAAGACATATGGCCTGGGGGCCAGCGGAAAGACGGGGGAAATCTTCTGCAACAGGCCCGATTCGCGCTGCATATCGTGCGCCCTGGGCGGCAACGGCCCAAACGGCGGGCGGCGCAAAACGCCTTCCCAGTTCCCAATCTGTAATAGATATGTGAGGTTCGAGGCCCCCGACGGGAACTGCCGCACAAATAACTTCCCATCACCGAGACCCTCTATATGCTCACGCAGATACGCCTCTATCATTTCCAGATCAAACTCTTCCCCGGGGCGAACGGCAATGGTTTCTTCCTCAAGCTTCATGCGCTTCTCCTATCAGGCAATTGCATAACTATGCCTTATAGTATACCGCAAAACGATGAGGTGTATCCGCCAGAATTTTGTGAGAGAGTCTGAGTCTGCGCCTGAACATTCCCTTTCAATGGTTCGAGGAGCGGTGCAGGCGTTCGCGAATGGCCGCGATGTCGTTCTGTAACGTGGGATTCGTTGGAAGAGCGCGGTCGATTTTTTGCCAGGCATGGAGAACGGTGCTATGGTCACGTCCGCCGAAAAGCTGGCCGATTTCGGTGAGGGAGACCTGCGTCTCCTGGCGAATCAAATACATAGCAATCTGGCGCGGCAGCACGATATGTTTATCGCGCTGCTTGCCGCACATCTGCTCAAAGGAGAGATGATAATACGCAGCTACCACCTGGGCAATGCGCCTGCCATCCAGAAGCGATGGTTGGGAATTATGCTGTAATGGAGACATATACACACGCGCTACACTCATGATCAGTTCCGTTTGATGCGACAGGTGAGCCTCCAGTCCGGGAACAACCAACCGCACCAGCACCACGTGTGGCCCGCCATACGATGTTGCGCCGCGCCGCTCAAGCACGCCAGCGCAACTGCCGGATCAGACATGAAACGCCCTCCTTTGTGAACGGTTCCTGCCCGCCTCTTCGCCTTGTACGAGCTTGCTAATTAGACGGTTTCCATACTAAAAAAGTAACAAATTGTTCAGTTTAACTATAGCATAAGACGGTTTTCAAGGCCAGAGGGCGTAAGAATACGTAGCCCTTTAAGACAAATCAACCTGTACAGGTAGAGAATTTGGATATCAGATTTCTTGCGTATCGCGCCCCTGTCATGCTTCGCTCACTCTCAGCATGACAGGGGCGCGCCAATTTTCTATAGCATGGTATACTGGTCAGGAACTGAAATGCGAAAGGAGAGAAGAGGATGGAATGCAGAGTAGGCTGTGGGGCGTGTTGTATTGCTCCATCCATTTCATCGCCTTTGCCGGGGATGCCATACGGGAAACCGGCGGGGGCGCGCTGCATTCACCTGACATGGAATAACCGGTGCAGTCTGTTTGGCAGGCCGGAGCGCCCGGCTGTATGCAGCCGGTTACAGCCCTCTGAGGAGATGTGCGGGCATTCGGCGCGAGAGGCATTTATCCGCCTTTCCTCGCTGGAACGCGCCACAAACGCGGCTCGCACGGCACCTGTCGGCATGAGACCCGGCCAGCATACCCGAAGCTGGCTAACCAAGCCCCTCGGAAAGCCGACTGGTAAGCAGGCAACCGCCGGCCACAATCAGACTCCAGGTGCAGATAAGACCTTCCTGCCCGGTGGGCCAGTCTCTGGCTATGGCGACGAGGAGTAAGAAAATTGCCAGCAGGAGTACCGCTCCACCTTCCAGGGTGAAGAGAAGAGGATAGAGATTGCGCGACGGTCGATCTTCATCCTGCTCTTCACTGTTATCCTCCAGCCAGGAACTCCAGATATCCAGCGTCTTAAAAGCCAGGACGACGCCAGAAAAGGTCAGCAGGTAGCTGGTCCAGGAAAACTGTACTGGATCGATGCCGATATCTTCTATGTCAAAGGCAAGGATACCCATGAGCCAGCAGGTCAGGCTTGCCAGTGCATAGCGATACAACCGTCGTCGAAATGCCCGGGTCACTCCATCGTCCTCCCGGTGGCTCTCCGCCATACGATACAATACGCGCGTTCTGCTCCAACCGGGGAAGAAACTTCTTCCTCGATGTATAAAACTATACAGATATCCAGGGAAAAAGACAAGGGGGCGGGAGGCATTCCCGCTCTCCTAATAAGCGATGTTGGTAAGGATTGAGCGGCAGGGCGAGCGCCAGGCTCGCCCCGGCCCTCGCCTGCTCCTCCAGGCAGGTGGACCGCGCTTTAAAGTTGAGGCAAGTACGGGCCAGTAATACGCTCGAAGCGAGGGCGATAGCGCGTGGGATGATAGTCGGCTGGATCGACACGGCGGGCCGGGTAGTTCTTGCCGGGGATATCGGTGACGATGAACGCGCCACTGCGGTAGGCCGCCATGACGCCGTGCTGGCCTGCCTCGACCTGGCTCATGATAAGATTGGCATAGTAGATAGCCATATGCTTGTCGTAGACTTCCGGCTCGCCGCTGCGCAGGAAGTAGGTCAGGTCAATGGGCAGGAAGCGAATGCCGGGCAAGCGATGAGAGAGTTGCTCAGCCAGATATTCGGCAACGTTGACCTTCTTGCGATGGCCATAGGCGTCGGGCGGGCCAACTTCCGGCACAGGCATGCCCAGATTGGCCCCCTCTGAAAGCACCACCGTCGAATAGTTGCGCGGATTCTGACGATCTTCGACGATCAATTCGGCCAGCCTGTCAACATCGACGGCCACTTCGGGAATGAGAACGCGATCAACCCAGGCCACGATGGCCGTTTCGAGGGCGGTGAAGCCGGCATCACGACCAAACATGCGGAAGAGAATGGTCTCGCTGTGCGAACCAGCCGTGGAACGGATGCGGCCAATAAATTCTGCTGCCCTGCTGATCGCCGTCTGGAAGCCAATGCAATACTCGGTACCCGGCACGTCGTTATCCATCGTTTTGGGGATGCCCCACACCGGCACGCCTTTCGCCGCCAGCACAGACCCGTAGCTCAGCGTATCGTCGCCACCGATGACAACGAGGCCGTCCAGTTCGAGAAAGCGCATATTCGCCAGCACCTCGTCGGTGAGATCAACGCGCTCTTCCGGCGTGTGTCCTTTGCCATAGGAGGCAAGATGAGGCGGTAAATCGGCAACTTTGACATTGGCCGGGTTGGTGCGCGTCGATTGCAGAATCGTGCCGCCCTGCCGGTCAATGGTGCGTGTATTGAGACGAGTTAGAGGGACGATGTAGCCGCCGTGCCACGTCTCAGGAACGTCGGGGCGAAAGATGAGCGCCTCAAGGCCGCGCGCGCGCTCCAGATAAGTGATGCCTTCCCAGCCCTCACGAATCCCAAGCACACTGATCCCCATCTGGTTCGCCCGGTAGACCAGCGCCTTGATAGCCGCGTTGAGTCCCGGCACGTCCCCGCCGCCCGTCAGCACCCCCAGGCGCCGAATGGGCTTCACAATATGTTCTGGCATACATATCCTTTCTACCTGATTGAATTGAGGCCCAGATTGGACCTGAAGATTACGCAAAAAGGATACCACACATTCTCCGATTTCGACAGTTCCTCCCCTGCATGACACGGTAGTTTGAGACAAAACTGTGATATCATGCCATAAAGAAGGGACTGCAAGGACATATCATGCCGGGCGGCAGCAAAGCATCTATGGTAGCATGCCATTACATGGAAGAAAGGGACAACAGGCCCATGATTACCAGCAGACAGAAAGAGAAAGCCATACAATTCAGGCAGCTTCATAGCGGCCCGAAGATGCTCGTCCTGCCGAATGCGTGGGACGCGGCCAGCGCATGGATACTCGCACAGGCCGGATTTCCGGCCATAGCAACAACCAGTTCGGGGGTAGCAGCCGCGCTGGGCTATCCCGACGGGCAGCATATCAGCCGCGAGATGCTGTTACAGGTGGTGAGCAATATCACGCGAGTGGTCGAGTGTCCCGTCAGCGTTGATCTTGAGGCTGGCTATGGCGACACGCCCACAGAAGTCGCGCAGACAGTCAGGCAAATCATCGCGGCAGGCGCGGTTGGCATCAACATCGAGGATACCACAAAAGGGCAGCAGCGAACGCTGGTCGATATCGCCTCACAGGTTGAGCTGCTCAAAGCCATTCAGGCGGTGGCGACCGAAATGGATATCCTCCTCGTCATCAACGCGCGCACCGACATTTATTTGCTGCCGGGCGGCGATCCCGCCAGCAAATTCGAGCAGGCTGTGCAGCGCGGGCGAGCCTACCGGGAAGCAGGTGCGGACTGTTTCTTCCCCATCGGCCTCACCGATGCGCCAACCATCACTGCCCTCGTCAAAGCAGTTGCGGCCCCCGTCAACATCCTTACCGGCCCTCACGCTCCCTCGCTACCGGAACTTGCCAGCATCGGCGTTGCCCGCGTCAGCTTCGGCGGCGGCCTCATGCGCGCCGCCCTCGGCCACCTGCGCCGCGTCGCCGACGAACTTCTCAAGAGCGGCACTTATGCGAGCATGGAGGCTGAGATGATTTCCAGCAAGGAGTTTCGGGAAATGTTTGAGTAGATATATTACTCCTCACTTAATCTGAGTAACTTGACCGCATTCTCTTTCAAAATCAACGGGCGCACCTCTGCTTTGATGGGGATTTGCGCGAAGTCGGCGAGCCAGCGGTCGGGGGTAAGCATGGGGTAGTCGCTGCCGAAGAGCATTTTGTGCTTGAGCAGGGTGTTGGCGTACTGAATAAGCTGCGGCGGAAAGTATTTCGGCGACCAGCCGGAGAGATCGATGTAGACCTGCGGCTTGTGCAGGCAGACGGAAAGAGCCTCGTCCTGCCAGGGGAAGGACGGGTGCGCCATAATGATGGGCATATCGGGGAAATCGACCGCGACATCATCCAGATACATCGGGTTAGAGTATTTGAGACGAATGCCGCCCCCACCGCGCATGCCCGTGCCGATACCGGAATGGCCGGTATGAAAGAGGGCAGGCAGCCCGGCCTGGGCAATGGCTTCGTAGAGGACGTAGGCGCTGCGATCATTGGGGTAGAATGCCTGCACGGAGGGGTGAAATTTGAAGCCGCGCACACCGAAGTGGTCGATCAGGCGGCGAGCCTCACGCGCGCCCATCTTCCCTTTTGCCGGGTCGATGCTGGCAAAGGGGATGAAGACATCCGGGTTGGCGGCAGCGGCCTCGGCCACCTCTTCGTTTGGCACCCGCGTAATGCCGGTAGTTGATTCCATATCGACGGGGAAAATCACGCAGGCCAGCTTGCGCTCGCGATAGTAGGCGGCGATCTCCGGCAGCGTTGGCTGCTTCCCCTCGTTCTTGAAATAGGCAGTCGAAGCTTCGCGCACTTCCTCTCCCCAGCCATGCGCATCGGCCACGCGCTCTGAGACTTCCGCATGTACATGTACGTCAATCGCCAGCAGATTTGCAATATCCATATCCATCCAGCTCCTGTTCCAGATCGATCAGCCCATGCGCTCGCGTTCCAGCTCTTTCAGCACGCGGCGCAAAATTTTCCCCGAAGGGTTTCTGGGAATAGCATCGATATATTCGACCTCGCGCACGTGCTTATAGGTCGCAAGCTGTGCGTTGACCGATGCCATCAACGCGCCCGCGTCCTGCCCTTCATAGCCGACGCGCAGGACAACGAAGGCTTTGGGGATTTCGCCCGCTTCCCTGTCCGGCTTCGCGACAACGGCCACGTCGGCAACGGCAGGATGCTCAAGAAACAACGCTTCAATCTGGGCCGGAGCCACACTGAAACTCTTGTACTTAATCATCTCTTTCTTACGATCGGTGATGGTGACATAGCCATCGGCGTCGCGCCAGCCAATATCGCCGGTGTAGAGCCAGCCGTCGCGCAGGGCCTCCGCCGTCGCTTCGGGGGCTTTCCAGTAGCCCTGCATTACCTGCGGCCCGCGCACAATCAACTCGCCCTCTTCACCCACGCCCAGTTCAATCGTGCCAGTTTCGATGTCTACAATCTTCTGCTCAGTATCGTGGATGGGCAGGCCAATCGTCTCTACCTTCATGAAGCGGGAATTGTAGACCGGGTTGGAGTGCGTTCCCGGTGATGCCTCGGTCAGCCCGTAGGAGGTCATGACCGGAATATGCGTGAGTTGCTCGAAGCGGCGCGCCAGCGGCGGCGGCACAGGGGCCGCGCCGCACTGTGTAAAACGCACGGTGTGCAGGTCGTAATTGTGCAACGTGGGCCAGTCGTTCAGCACGGCCAGCACCTGCGGCACGGAGTACAGAATGGTGATGCCCTGCTCCTGGAGCAGGCGCAGGCAGGTCTCCGGCTCGAAGCGTTCCATCAACACCGCCCTCGCCCCGGACATAGCCGCGCAGCCCATCAGCATAATGCCGTAGATGTGGTAGAGCGGGACAAAAATCAACATGCGATCATTGAGCGTGAGGCGAGCTGTCGCAATCGACTGCACAGCATTGTAGACGAGATTCTTGTGGCTCAGCATGACCCCCTTGGGCAGCCCCGTCGTGCCGCTGCTGTATGGAAGGGCAACCAGGTCTTGCTCGCCTATCTCCTCAATGGCAGGCGGCGTGGCCGGATAGCGACGCAGCAGGCGGCTAAAGGAAAGCGTCTGAGCCGTCTCTTCGCTCGCATCCACTACGATGAGACGCTGCACCGTCGGCGTTTGTGCGCGCACCGCCTGCACCACCGGCAGCAGGTTTGCCTGCACCACCACAGCCACCGCCTCGCTGTTGCTCAACTGGTACGCCACCTCGCGCTCCCTGTACGATGGATTCATCGGAGTGGCAATCGCGCCGATACGGGCAATGGCAAACCAGCTAATCAGGTATTCAGGCCGGTTCGTCATGAACAGCGCCACCACCTGCCCTTTACTGATGCCCATGTCGAGCAGCGCGTGAGCAAACGAGTTCACCAGCGCATCCAGTTCGCGGTACGTCAGATCGATGTCCCTGAAGACAACTGCCGTATATTCCGGGTAGCGTTCCGCCGTGCGAGCCAGCATTTCGGCATAGGGGTACGATGGATACGAGAGCGAGGGGCGAAAAAGCTCCATCGGCAGGCGAGCCTGGGAAGATTGGGGAGAAGCAGGCTGATCGGTCATGCGCGCCTCACTTTCAAGCAATGCAAGCAAATACAGGGCAACCCCGGCGTTCTCTCTTGTAGAGAGCAAACAAATTATTCAACTGTTACAGACATTCTAGGAAACACGCCGTATGTTTGTCAAGCAAGGATGAATGTGAACGAGCAAAACCGGGAGGCCTGCCTACTATCACTTTCGTATCATTACCGTTCGGAGGGGCACCAGAAAGAATGGCATAACAGCGGCAATAAGAAGGCAAAAGAGCGAGCGGCTATTGACGGATGGCTTTTTCGGCACTATACTTGTCATAGCGACTGGCACATACGTTCTAACTCTGGTGCGACGTTCGTTCTGTACTGTTATTTCAAGAGGCTAAATGATGATGGATGCAACAGGTTCGGTTCCCATTGTGAAGGTGGCCTTTCCGGGCGCGCTGCGCCAGAAGGTGGGCAACCAGGCAGCGGTGATGGCGGCAGGGCATACGGTACGTGAGGTCATTGACGACCTTGAGCGGGTGTATCCGGGTCTGCGCTTCCATCTCTGTTTCGAGACGGGCGAGTTGCGCACATTCGTCAACATTTTCCTCAATGCGGAGAATATCCGCTACTTGCAAGGGCTGGATACGCCATTGCCTCATGGGGCGACGCTGCACATCTTCCCTTCTGTGGCCGGCGGCTCCCTGTAGTCCCTGTCGGCTCATCACGCTGTTTGATTTCGCGACGTTACATTGCAAGGAGGATTTTATGGCTTATCACCTGACCTACCCATCGGGAACCGTGCTGTTACTGGTAGGAACGAAGAGAGGTCTGTTCATGCTCACTTCAAAAGATCGAGAAAAGTGGGATATTCAGGCTACTTCACTGAAAGACCGCCGCGTCTTTTTCGCCGCGCTGGATCAGCGACAGGGGGCGCGCCTCTTCGCGACCGACAACGGGGATTTCTTCGGCACGTTCCTGCGCTATAGCGACGATTTTGGGGAGACATGGCAGGAACCCCGGCAGGGCATCCAGTTTTCAGAGGAGAGCGGGCAGAAGCTCATCAACATCTGGGTCATCGAGCCGGGCCGCCCGACAGAGCCGGGAACTATCTACGTAGGCGTCGACCCGGCCAGTCTGTGGGTCAGCCATGATAACGGCGAGACATGGCAAATCAACGAGGCGCTGGCCAATCATCCCACGCGCTCGCAGTGGAATCCTGGCGCGGGCGGCCTCTGCCTGCACACGATTGTTCCCGACCGCTCGAATCCGAACCGTATGTGGATCGGTATTTCAGCGGTGGGCTGCATGCGCACGGATGACAACGGGAAAAGCTGGGTCTTTGCCAACAAGAATACGCGGGCGAGCTTCCTGCCGGATATCTACCCCGAATTCGGGCAGTGCATCCACCGCTTCGTGCAGCACCCGACGCAGCCAGATGTCCTGTACCAGCAGAACCACTGCGGCATCTACAAAAGCACCAACGCGGGCAACGACTGGACGGATATCCAGGCCAACCTGCCCTCTGAGTTCGGCTTCCCCATCGCCCTGGACGCGCACAACCCCGATACCGTCTTTGTGGTGGTGGAAGACCCGATGGGGCGGCACAACACGGGCGAGCAATTCACGGTCTACCGCACGAGAAACGGCGGCGAGTCCTGGGAACCCCTGACCAGCGGGCTGCCGGTAGGCCGGAACGTGAGCCTCGGCGTGCTGCGTCACGGCATGTGTACCGATACGGTAGACCCCTGCGGCGTCTACGTTGGCACCAACACCGGCCAGCTTTTCGCCAGCCGCGACCAGGGCGATAGCTGGAACCTGATCGCCGATTTCCTGCCCCCCATCTACTCGGTTACGGCGACGGTTCTGGGCTAGCCGCGCTCGGCCTTTCTGATCACAAACCGCATGGCGCTGAATTGCGTGGAAAGAGAGCAAACTTTGTTGTCCACCACCCCGGCTTCCTGCCCGGCGGCAATCAGCGCCTGCTGGTTGATATAGCCGGGATGGCCGCGTCTGGCGCTGAGCAGCCAGATACTGCCGTTCGGTTTGAGGCGCGCTTTCCAGCGTCTCAGCACAGCAGTGATATCGGTACGCTCATCGACCAGCGCCAGCACCACATCAACCGCTTCCTCAGGCCCGGCAGGCGGACGTTCGGTGCGCGCAAGGATACGCTGGCGCAAACCGCTTTCGATCTGTCCCGCTCCCTGGGCAAAAGCGACAGCCTGCCCCGGTTTGATGCCCAGTTTATCCAGCACATCCCGCTCGCTATAGTCTCTTTCTGGCACAGTTCCTCCTGTCCAACCTGTCAGGCAGGTTTCTTTGCATTCGCGTTTGAACTCTAACTTTGAAGAGATGGTTTGAGCCACTCCGGGGATGGACTCCAGCCTGTAGCAAGGATACGCGCCGGGTGGTCATCCTCCAATGCTACCACACTGGCCGAAGCGTTGCCGACGACGATAGCGCGGGCGTGTTCCAGAGGCAGGCCCATATAGTAGGCAAGCAGCACCTTGATAACATCGTCATGCGTCACAAAGGCCGGACAAGGGCCGGTAGCTTCGAGACTGAGCCAGTGCTGCACGGCAGCAACCGCGCGCTTTTGCAGTTCGGGAAACGACTCCACCCCCGGCGGGACAATTGTTGGGTTGCGTAGAAAGGCGCGGCGCGCCGGGTCACGCGCCAGCAAGACATCGGCAATTTGTCCCGCCCAGGGGCCTGAGTTGAGGTCCATCAGTTCAGGCTCAAGCTGGATGGGCAACCCCCTGCCTTCGTCAAGATAGCGCGCAGTCTCAACGGCCCGTTCCAACGGACTGCTGATGATGGCGCTGATGGGCAGAGGCCGCAAGCCCTCCGCCAGTTGCGCGGCCTGCTCTCGCCCCAGAGCCGTCAACGAAATGCCGGGTAAATGGCCGGGCAGGCGATGCTCGACATTCCAGGTGGTTTGTCCGTGCCGGATCAGCAACACCAGGCGTTTCATCATCTCCATCTTTTCTAGTGCCTTATCTCCCCTGAAGAGGGGAAGAAATCCGGGCTATTCACATGGCGCATAGTCTCTTCTTCCCGTGCCCAGACGCGATAAGCCGCCTCGGCCACCTGTTCCGCGCACTCGTCGGGAATATGCAGGATGCCGTTGATATCCCCGTGCAACAGGTCGCCGGGCCGCACGCGCATCCCCGAAATGATGACTTCCTCGCCTACACTGACACAGATGGGGTTGCCATGCGAGACGACCAGCCCGGCGCAAAAATACTGGAAGCCGCCCAGCGCGCGCACCTCCCTCACGTCACGCAACCCGCCATCGGTAAGAATGCCAACCGCTCCCAGCCGTTTCATCGTCGTAGACATCACCTCTCCGGCATGACAGGAATGCAGGCGATCAGGGCCGACATCCTGCATAACCACAATAGCAGGTTTGGGGGCAGCCGCGAGCAGCTCGTACAGGCGGTTGAACCCGATACCCTCTCTCCCCTCGGTCGTGCTATCAACCGTGCAGGTGACGGCGTAGCCAACGGTCGGCGGCAGATCCGGGAAGATACAGCGAATATCGTAGCCAACATAGCCCGCGACTCGCGGGCGTACATTAAACGTCTCAATAGCATTAGAAATGGTCGGGCTATCAATGCGGCGCAGCGCGCTTAGCTGCTCATGACTCAGCTTGACAACCATGAAAAATATCCCTCCTGTATATAAGGCTTTTGCGGATAGGCTCGATCTCCCCGCTCCTGGATATTATACGCCCTGTGCAGCATTGATGTAGCTGCGCAGCAGCACAATAACATGGCGCGTCTAACCGATGTATACCTTTATGGCTATAAGAAACGCGGAGGATACCAGTATGCCTGAGAGTGTGGTACACTTATGCTAGCCAGGCAAGGGGACTTACTCCCCATCATAAACGCAGATGAAAGGATAGTGGAGGAACTCATGGAGGTTCAGGACAGGAGAGTCAGACGCACACAGCACCTGCTGGCCAAAGCCTTGATTGCGTTGACGCTGGAAAAAGGCTACGAGGCTGTGACTATTCGCGATATCACCGAGCGCGCCTATATCGGCTATGCCACCTTCTTCCGCCACTACCACGACAAAGACGAACTGCTTAAAGATGTGCTGGACGTTGTGCTGACCGAACTGATCGACCTGCTTGGCCCTGCCATCCCCGATGCCGATACGGCTATGGTTGGCACCTTGCTCTTTCGCTACGTGCAACAGCACAGCGAGGTCATGCGTGTCCTGCTGGGCAGTCGCGTCCTGCTTGATCGCATTACGGAGGTCGCGGCGCAAAACATCATCAAAGATCATACGGCGCCGCCGGAGAGCCTCATTCCCCTCGAGATTGCCGCTCATCACATTGTCACGGCCTCCATCGCCCTCATCCAGTGGTGGCTCGACCACCAGATGCCCTACCCTCCCGAACGTATGGGCGCTATCTACCACGAACTCATCATGCGCCCCACAGGCGAAGCAGCGTTCTCTTCGTGAGGGAAATGATCTAAAATTGGGTTTCTCTCGTTTCTCTTGCAAGGGTGGATAAACATCTCTACGCGACAAAAGAGAAGGAGTTTCAAGGAGGACCTATCTTATGGCAATTGTGGTACTACAGGATTTTCCGGGCGGTACTGCCGCGCAGTATGACCAGGTGAGCCAGATGCTCAATCTGGGCGGCAAAAGCCCGAAAGGCAATCTTTTCCATGTGGCCGGTCCGGTCGAGGGTGGCTGGCGTGTGGTCGATGTCTGGGAGTCGCCAGAGGCGTTGAGCGAGTTTATGGGGAAGCTGGGGCCGCTGGCGCAACAGGCAGGCATTGCTCAACCCCAGGTGACAACGTGGCCCGTCCACACCATGCTCACTCCACAGGGCTACGGACTCGGCGGCTAAGGGAGATTTCAGACCCCGCGCGCCGGGGCAGGCCACCCCAGGCCACCACAGGCCACCCGCCAGGGCTGGCCCCATAGGCGTTCACTTAAGCCCGTGCGAGCGCCAGGCAGGCCAGCCGCCAGGGGTGGCCCTACTCTACGCGGCGGCTCCACAAGCCCTACGATACGTCCGTCTAGAGTAGGGCCACCCCTGGCGGCTGGCCTGTGGCGGCCTTAAGTGAACGCCTATGGGGGTGGCCCTACTATACGCGGACCCGCTTGGCTCTGGGAGCCATACTGGCATCGTCTATAGTAGGGCCACCCCTGGCGGCTGGCCTGCGGCGGCCTGCCGGCGGCCTGGGGTGGCCTGCCCCGGCGCGCCGCTGGCCTGCCCCGGCGCGGGTGGTGGCATGAACGGCTCCCTCTTGCCGGTGGCCTGGGCGTGGTGGCTGCATATGCTTAATCTTTCACTTCACAGCAGCGTCTGCCCTGGCTGCATCTCGATCACTTCGATATTGTTGAGGCCGAGGGCGGTAAGCGCGCGGCGAAACGCGGCGGGGGTGGCGAGAGAGCGGGGCGTGAGGCCGTAGTGCATGGGGATGACGTGGTTGACCTGGAGCAGGCGCGTGGCAACGGCGGCTTCTTCAGGTCCCATCGTGTGATGATCTCCCATCGGCAGCAGAGCCACATCGGGTTTGTAGAGTTCGTGAATAAGCTGCATGCCGGGGAAGGCTGCCGTGTCTCCAGCGTGGTAGATGCGAAAGCCGTTGGAAAATTCGAGGACGTAGCCTGCCGCGACGCCAACGTAGGCAAAGGGGGCTTCATCGACGCTGGAGGTGTGGACGGCATGGGTCATCGTGATTTTGACGCCCTGCATCTCTATGATGCCGCCGATATTCATGGTGAAGATATGCTTCACGCCCTTCGCGGCAAACCATTTGCCCAGTTCAGGAATGGCAACCACCGTTGGAGCATGCTCCCGCGCAATCTCGATCAGGTCGCCGATATGGTCGTTGTGGCCGTGCGTGGCAAGCAGCAGATCCACCTTCTCTATATGTTTATACTCGTCAGGGCAGGCGGGATTATGGTACGTCCAGGGGTCAATCAAGATAATCTTGCCCTCCGGCGTCGTCAATTTGAAGGTGGCGTGGCCGAGCCATGTGACTTGCACACCATTGAGCGGCATAGAATGCTGTACCATAGCTTTCAGGAATTTGCTTTCTCACGCTATTGCAAACGGGTCAATGCCTTTTCCATCACTTCGATTGGCGGCTCCAGACCCGTGTAGAGCTTAAATTTCAGCGCGCCCTGCCAGAACAGCATGCGCTCTCCATAAACTATTGTACATCCCTGTCTCCTTGCTTCCCTGAGTAAAGTCGTTTCCTTTGGGGCAGAAACAATATCCATCACCACCGGCACTGAGGCTAACAGGCCGCTTTTGACCGGCGATTCGTGTTCAGCGGGTGTCATGCCCACCGATGTGGCGTTAATGAGAATAGCGGCATCCTGCATTTCTCGTTCCAGCATGGCTAAAGGGCTGAAACGGCCATGAGCCGCTTTTGCCAGAGTTGCGGCAGCCGCTTCTGTGCGGTTGAGAACGACGACCTCCGCCCCCGCGTCCGTGAGGGCAAAGGCGATGGCTCTGGCCGCGCCGCCCGCGCCGAGCAGGATTACTTTCTTTCCGGCAATGGTCGTGACTTCCTGCAAGGCTTTCACCGCGCCTCTGCCGTCTGTATTCGCGCCGAGCAGCCTGCCATCCCGATTGACGATGGCGTTGACCGCTCCAATTCTGCTCGCATCGTCATCCAGTTCATCCAGATAGGGGAGTATATCGATTTTGTAGGGGATAGTCACGCCGACGGCTTTGATGCCCAGATGGCGCACCCCCTCCACCGCTTTTTGCAGGTCGCCGACAACGAGAGGGACATAGACATAGTTCAGGCCCAGGGCTTCAAAGGCAGCATTATACATGGCGTACATCTTGCTGGTGCGATACGTCGAGCCGAAGAAGCCAATCAGTTGTGTTTCTCCATTAATCTTGCTCACAATCTCGCAACTTTCTGAGTACGGTTCGCAGCACGTACTGGTATGTTCCTTCGCCGATATCGACGGTCAGATGCGCTAATTTGCTGTAGACAGGCGCTCTCTCCCGTAAGAGTTCCTCCAGCGATCGTTCGGGATCATCAGGATAGGGGAAGAAGGCAGGAACGCCCTGCGCGAGAATGCGTTTGAGCAGGACGCGCGGTTCGACATTCAGAAAGAGGATGGTTCCCAGCGAGGCTAAGATAGCCTGATTTTCCGGATGTAGCGGTGTGCGTCCGCCGCAGGCAAAGACAAAGTCTCGATGGACATATTCACGGGCGAGATGCTGCAACGTTTTGCTGTCCAGCGCGTGAAAATAGGCCTCGCCATACTGCTGGAAAATCTGGCGGAACGAAAGCGATTCGCCGCGCTCGCGTTGATGCAGTCTTTCGATTTCGGTATCGGCATCGAGAAAGGGAACGTGCAACTCTTCCGCCAGCAGCCGCCCGATGGTGGTTTTGCCGCATCCTTTCATGCCGATGAGAACAATCTTCATGCCTGCTCTTCCACCAGTGTAAAATTCGCTCCAATCTGGATCATATCGGGGATGAAATTCTCGAACGATTTTTCTGCCATCTGCGCGTCGGAGATGCGCGTCTCCCCCTCAACCTGCATAGCGGCCACAGCAAACGACAGGACCATGCGATGATCGTAATACCCATCAATCTCGGCGGCGTGGAGTTTCCAGCTACCGTCCTGATCGATAATCAGCCCGTCTTCCAGCTCAATCACCTTCGCTCCCATCTTCGTTAGCTCTTTGCTCACGGCGGCGATGCGGTCGCACTCTTTCCAGCGAGCCGTCAGGGCATTTTTGATGATCGTCCTGCCCTTTGCGAAGCAGGCGGCAATGGCTATCGTCGGCACCTGGTCAGGTAGATCGTTCATGTCTGCCTCAATGCTGTGTAGCTCGCTGGTACGCGCCATCAGGGTATCTCCATCGATGCTGATATCGGCTCCCATGTCGCGCAGCAGGGTAATCACCTGTTTGTCGCCATAGGGGTCTTCCCGGTCCATTCCCCGCACAGTGATCTCCGAATCGGGCGTCAGGATAGCAGCGAGCAGTGGATAGGCAGGGGCCGACCACTCGAAAGGAATTTCGGCATCAAAAGCGCGAGGCGGGTCGTTGCCGGGAAAGATATAATGTTCGTGCTTCTGATCGACATTTTCGTAGCGCAGGCCGACTTTATCGAACCAGTAGAGCAGCAGGTCGATGTAGGCGCGCTCTCCGGGGTTTCTGACGAAGATCTCGACCGGTTTGCGCGAGCAGGCAGAGGCCAGCAGAACGCTGAAGACGGGCTGGCAGCCAATGCCATTCATATGCGCAACGCCGCCATTCACCTTGCCTTTGATGACCAGGGGAGCCATGCCGTCATTTTTGGTGGAGATGATCTGCACGCCCAGCTCCTCAAACGGCTCAAACAGATTCCTTGAGATTTTGCGCAGCGTGCGGATGGACTCATCGCCGGTAATCACCGACCAGCCGGGGCAGGCAGCCGCGACCCCCGCCACAAAGAAAAGCATGGTACCCGAATTATTGACATTGATGATATCGGCAGGCGTCTGCAATTCGCCGCCCACGCCCTCAACGCGAAATACGCCCGCTTCGACCTCCTCAATGCGCGCCCCATACATGCGCATGGCCTTGACCGCCTCGTGCCAGTCGCTGCTGAGTTTGGGGTTTCTGACATAGGAGACGCCATCGGCCAGCGAGGCCAGAATAAGCGCGCGAAACGAGTGCGTTTTGCTGCGCGGCATGCGCACCTCACCGCGCAAATTGCAACTTTTCCTGACTTTCAAAAAATGGTTGGTGTTCGCCATAGCACTTACTTCGCCCTTAGATACTGGACGAGCTTTGCCAGAGCCTGATAATAGCTCTGCTCTTTCAGCCCGACAATCTGGTCTATCCGCACATCATCCAGCACATTGACTGTCTGATTGATGCCCGTTCTGTGGATATCTGACATATGCACTTCGATCACCGGCTGGCCCAGATCAATCAGCGCCTGCCGCAGACTATAGCCGTAGCGCACCAGCGCGCCGGGATTGATAATCACGCCATCGGCGGCGCGAGACGTTTCAAGCTGCAAAAAATCGATGATGGCCCCTTCGTGATTGGACTGAAAAAATTCGAGTTCACAATCAAGCTCACCGGCCATGCGCTGCAACTGTTCGTTAATTTCGGACATGGTGACTGTCCCGTATTTTGCCGGGTCTCGCTTGCCTAACAGATTGAGGTTGGGGCCGTGAATGACCAGTATTTTCATTGATGTCACGCCTCTGGCAGCGAGAACCTGTTGGCCTGCAAACGTTTGAGCAAGGCGGGACGGCGCAGGTGGGATTGAATCCAGGCGCTGAAACGCTGCTGAAACTGCTGGCTTTCATTGAATTGTTCGGCAGCGTCTCGCAGCTCCATCAGGGATTGCAGGGCCTCATCGTAACCTGAAGCGATACCGCGCTGCGCGCCCTGCTCGGCTCGCCGCCAGTAATCTTCCTGGCGCTCATGCACCTCTTGCAGGTGACGCAGGCGTTCAAGCCGTTTCTCTTCGCGGCGCTCGCGTTCAAGCTGGTCCTTCACTGCCTTACTTTCGGCCACCAGCGTGGGATAGGGAATGCGCTTCCCCGTTGCTGGCGCCACCACGCTTTTGCCCCGGCCAAGTTCGCGCAATTCATACAGGAGTTTGCGACCCAGACCTGGCTCGTTGCGCGCTAAGCGCAGCAGATAATCGTCGCGGCGCTCCGGCGAGAGCAACTTGAGCCAGGCAACGACATCATCTTGTTTAGAGGATCCAGCCGCTTCGCTATGGCGCGCTGCCGCTACAAGCAATTCTTCCGGTACGCGCAGCAAGTCCACCAGCGCCTGCTGTGAGGCTGTCAGACTACCAAAGCCGGGGGGAACCGGTACGCCAACTTCGTAATCTTCCTCGCCCTCATCCTCTTCGTCCTCGCCTTCATAATCCTCGTAGCCCGCTATCATCGCCTGAGCCGCCAGCCAGGCGATGTAGAGGCCGCGCAGGTCGCCTTCTATCAATTCTTCACGCAAGCCAATCAGGGGGCTGAGTTCATATTCAGGCCAGCCGTTGGGCGCTTCCATCTCCGCGAAGTCGAGATCGAGAACATCATAATCTTTGCTCTGGGTGAACGTGACCAGATCATCGAAATCGTAATCCTCGATGAGGTTGGGTGGCAAGAGGCCGTGCGGGAAACGGAACGCCAGCCGCACCGAACCCCAGTTCGCGAAGTAGAGGAAGCCATCGAAGTATTCGCGCAGCACCTTGATGGGGTCGTACTTGAAATCGCCCCAGTTATATTCGATCACGGCATGGGTGGCAGACGCTTCGATGTGGCTGGAAAGCTCTTCCACCTCTTCGAGTTGCCCGGCTGTCAGAGGCCGATCTACCGTCATGAATTCGTATCTTTGATATTCGCTCATAATAACACTCTCCTCCCGTGTCAACTGCCCCACAGAATACCACGATTGCCAGAAAGAGACAATAAGATGACCTGAAATTACATGAAACACTCTTTTTGCAGTGAGCGTGATGAACATGAGAAGAGGGTTGTTAACAGATTTCAGGGCATGGTCATTCAGTATGTGAGCAGCGTATCGATAACCATGTTCCAGAAACGAGGGACATCAAGGCCGTAGCCGACCCGAGCGTTGGGCAGCTTGCCGGTAACGGCATAGACATCGCAGACGGTGCGGCCAGCCGTTAGCTCGCTCTGCGTCTCGATCTCGACGTGCATATAGTGCGCCCGCAGGATGTCCGGGTCAATCACAGCGGCAACGGCGCAGGGGTCATGGACAGGCGGGTCGGGGAAACCGAAGACAGCGCGGTAAGTGGAGCCGAAGAAGCTGAGCAGGTCGGCGGCGAAGGTTGCGACAGGGCGATGGGCCGAACGCAGGCGATCAAGCACTTCAGGTGTTGCCAGCGCCTGGTGCGTGACTTCGAGCGTGGAGACGGTGATAGGGCGACCGGAGGCGAAGACAATGGCGGCAGCTTCCGGGTCGGCCCAGATATTGAATTCTGCCGATGGTGTTTTATTGCCAACGCCAATCGCGCCGCCCATCAGCGAAATGGCCTTGATGCGCGGAATGATGGCCGGTTCGCGACTCATCGCCATCGCAATATTGGTCAGTGGCCCCGTCGGCACCAGCGTGATATCGCCATTCGAGTTCATCAAAAGATCAATGATGAGATCGACGCCGTTTACCTCTACAGGCTCAATATCCGGTTCGGGAACATCTGGCCCATCGAGGCCCGATTCGCCGTGAATTTCGGGCGAGAAACGCGGAGGTCGCACAAGAGGACGCTCCATGCCCCTGGCTACAGGCACATCGCGAATATTTGCCAGCGAACAGACCTTCAACGCATTGCGCGTCGTCTTCTCCACCGATTGATTACCCGCCACAGTGGTGATAGCCTGCAACGCAATATCAGGGTGATGGGCGGCTAACAGAATAGCAATCGCATCATCATGTCCAGGATCGCAGTCAATGATGATTTTATGCGGCATAGATGTTCCTCTCTTTATTTACTCGCCTGCGCTCGCGCAATAATTTCCTCGACCACCGCCGTCTTGGCATCAGCATAGTTCTGGACATATTTCCAGTTTCGCTGCGCAAGCTCTCGTTTCGTGCGTTCATAAAGCTGGCGATCGGCGGCATTGCTACGTAACCAGTCACGGAAGAGCAGCATGCAGTCAATCTCTGAACAGCCCTGTGAGAAGACGTGCAGGTTGATATCAGTATCCGGCCCCTTAAACAGGCGGTGTTCAAACCAGTCTGGCTCTCTGATGCGCAACACATAACCGGCCCTTTCCAGCGCAGGCACATAAGCTGGCTCATCTGATGAATCGGCTACGGCCAGCACGACATCGATTCTTGGCTTGGCCGCAAGCCCTGGCACCGAAGTTGAACCGACATGCTCAAGCAGCACCACCCGCTCACCGAGCGCAGCCCGAATGCGCTCTGCCTCACGCTCGAAAAGCGCGGGCCACTGAGGGTCGTAGTCTACAATCAGAACAGGCCCGTTCAGAGGCTTATACTCGCCAACATGAATTGCCTGCAATTGCTCTTCTGTATAGATGACATTTGCGGCTCCCCCGCTCCGTTGCACTGACTCATTGCCGCTCTCTTCCGACGTTTTTCCTGCTGTATTGTCGTTTGCGGACATGTGCATCTCCTGTCTTTCCTCCTCTTTGAAAGCACCGGCGAATAACTATATAGTATCATGTAGAGCCTTCACGCCGTTTTTGGGCGGCACGGCAGGTTTACCGGAGGAAAGGGGATGACAGTATCTGGCCTGCATCTGTGAGTATCGGTAAACTATACAATGCTCTCAAACGCCAATTTTCCATCTGCTATCTTCTCCAGAGAATATAAATACTCGTTGTTCTCAGTGCAAAGATAGGGTACAATAAGCACAGGAAGAGGCAGATCGCTTCATGCTAATGAACAATTAGAGGAAGAGAGACAATGGGTATCGGCGATTGGATCGCTATTATCGGTATTATTGTTATGATTGCTATCGCCATCTGGCAAAATACCCGTAAGGTGGTAGCTTACAAGATTCTTTCGGATCCGGCTGAATATAAATATAATACTGTTCTTTTAAAAGGCGAAAGTCTGCTTGTTATAAAGATACAAAATATTGGTAAGGCTCCCATAACGATGGATGATTTCTATCAAGGCAATCCTATTGTGTTTGAATTTGGAAAAGGAACCGAGATAGTGCAGGCTGAAGTCGTGGAAACTATCCCGGACGGCATAGCGGCTGAAGTCAAAGAAAAACTCACGTTCGGTTCAGGAAAACTTACCATCGCTCCCCTTTTGCTTAACAGGTACAGCTTTATCAAGCTGAAGGTTAAACTGGCTCATTTTAACGGAGAAGTACATGCCGGTCATATGCAAATTGTGGGAGGAAAGCTCATCAATTTTGACGAATATTTTATTAATAAGATTGTTCGTAATCCAACCCATAATCCCATTATAACAATCTTTCATCTCATTTTAGCTGCTCTCATATTTTGTGCTTTTGCTCCGCTATTATTGCTCCCTGCATATTTAGGGCTATCACTGGTGGCGAGTGTTCTTAATACCTCTCTTGATGCAGCCACCGACACATTGCCAGGAGGAATAGCTTTCCTTGCAGGGCTTATCATAGGGCTTTATTGTTTATCTAAATTATCCAGATTTATTGATCTTTTCTTTAATTTCAGAGGGAAGATTAAGTTATTTTAACAGGAGGGATCATGGCCCAACCACCTCCCCGCTGGCACATCAAACAGGACGCGACCGATGAAGAAGCCGAGACAATACTCTTGCGCGATCCCGTCTGGAATTGCTTCGCCCTGGCCGATCTGGAGCCGCCGCTGCGCAATTACAGCCAGTTTCCCGTTGCCAGGCAGGATGGAAGCAGCGAGCATGCTCTATGCCTGATCTTGCGCCATCCCATTATCGGGCAGGTGATTTCGCCTTATGGCAACGAAGAGGGTGTCGCTGCTATTCTGAATCAGGTGGCGCTACCTGAACGTGTGCTGATTCAGGCACAGGAGCGGCATTTCCCCTTGCTGCAACGTCACTACCGGCCAGAGTCAAACTGGCGAAGCATGCTGCGTATGGCTATTCCCCCATCCTCACAACCATCTCCCTCACAGCTACCTGCGCCCCCTCAGCCGATTAAGCAGATGAGCATGGCCGATGTGCCTGCGCTGGAAGCATTGTATGCGCAACACGGTGAGGCTCCGCTTTCCGCCGAGCTTTTTGCCCGTGCCATCTTCTTCGGCGCGTATGAGGGAGAGCAGATCGTTGCCGCCGGTGGAACGCATGTGTTGTCACTCAAATATGGAATCGCCGTTATCGGCTATATCTTGACGGCCCCACAGGCGCGCGGTCAGGGGTATGCAACGGCTATTACCGCCGCGCTTGTCGCAAAGCTATTTGAGCTGCATTTCTCTACGGTTGTTCTCAACGTCTTTGAAGACAACCGCCCTGCCGTGCGCATCTACCGGCGCCTGGACTTTCAAACGCGCCACCGGCTCTGGACGGGCAAAGGCATCCTGTCAAAACCACTCGACGCCCCTACACCCTCTTGATATAATGGTCTGTAACAGCAACATGATTACGGACCGAGAAATAACACTACAGGAGCGAACTTTTGTCATCGATAACACATGGGAATCTGGTGATCGGGCAATCAGGAGGGGCTACTGCCGTCATTAATGCCAGCCTGGTGGGCGCGGTTGAGGCGGCGCTGACATCTGAACGCATTGAGGGCATTTTCGGCATGCGTTATGGCATTGAAGGCTTTCTGCGGGAGGATTTGATCGACCTGCGACGACAACCTGCGCATATCTGGCCGCAATTGCTGCACACGCCATCGGCTGCGCTCGGTTCCTGCCGCTATAAGCTGAAGGAAGGCGATCTGGAACGCGCGGTAGAGATTTTGCGGCGATACAATATTCGCTATATGGCCTATATCGGCGGCAACGACTCTGCGGATACGGCCCATCAGCTGGTAGAGGCTGGGCGGCGAGCGAACTATGAAATCAATATTATCAGCGTACCAAAGACCATCGATAACGATTTGCCGTATACTGATCACTGTCCGGGCTATGGCAGCGCGGCCCGCTTCATCGCCTGGGCCACCGTCGATTCGACGATGAACACCATCTCGATTCCTTCGCATTATCCGGTGAAGGTGATTGAGACGATGGGCAGGGATGCAGGCTGGCTGGCGGCTTCATCGGCGCTGGGGAAATATACGGAGGCGGATCCGCCGCATATCATCTTGCTGCCGGAACAACCCTTCAACGCGGAGCGTTTCCTGACGCGGGTTGAAGAGATTTACCGGCAACTGGACTACGTAGTGGTTGTGGCGGCAGAGGCGATTCGCGACGAGCAGGGGCAGGCCCTGGGCTCGGCAGGGCAGACAGGCGTCGATGCCTTTCATCACCCGCTGCTGAGCGGGGCAGCGCAATACCTGGTCGAACTGGTGAAAACGCAGCTGGGCATCCGGGCGCGCTTCGACAAGCCCGGCGACCTGCAGCGCATGGCCTCAAACAGCATCTCTCCGGTTGACCGAGACGAAGCCTATCTGGTAGGAGAGATGGCCGTGCAGGCCCTGCTCAACGGCGAAAGTGATAAGATGATAACGTTGATACGCCATAGCGACCCCGTCTATCATAGTACGACGGGGCTGGTTGAACTGGCGAAGGTAGCGAATGTGCAGCGTTTCCTGCCGGATGAGTACCTGGATGAGAGCAAAACGATGGTAACTCAAGCATTTAAGGATTATGCGCAGCCATTGATCGGTGGCCCGGTGCCGCAGTATACCATGCTGGAACATATACAGGTGAGGAAGATGCGATGAGCGCGTTGAAAAGAGCTATTCTGGTCGTGCTTGATGGCGTTGGCGCGGGCGCCAATCCCGATGCCGCCGCCTATGGAGACGCGGGCGCAAGTTCGCTGGAACATTGCGCGCAGGCGATTGGCGGGCTTTCATTGCCCAATCTGGGCAGTATCGGGCTGGGCAATATCACGCCCATTCTGGGAACGCCGCCAGACCCGCAGGCGCGCGGCTCCTACGGGCGCATGGCTGAAGCGGCTGCCGGCAAAGATAGTACAACGGGCCACTGGGAGATGACCGGCGTGGTTCTCAAACGGCCACTGCCGACCTACCCACATGGCTTCCCACCCGATGTGATCGCGGCTTTCGAGCAGGCCATCGGACGCAAAGTGATCGGCAACAAAGCGGCATCCGGCACCGAGATCATCAAGGAACTGGGTGAGGAACACCTGCGCACAGGCCACCCCATCGTCTACACATCAGCCGACAGCGTTTTTCAGATTGCCGCCCACCAGGACGTGATCCCGCTTGAGGAACTGTACCATATGTGCGAAGTTGCGCGCGGCCTGCTAACGGGAGAACACGCGGTCGGGCGCGTGATTGCCCGCCCATTTATCGGCACGCCCGGCGCGTTCAAACGCACCGAACACCGGCGCGACTTCTCGCTGCCCCCGCAGGGGACGACGCTGCTCGACCTGCTCAAAGAGAGCGGCAAAGATGTCATCGGCATCGGCAAGATCGAAGACCTCTTCGCCGGGCGCGGCCTGACCGTGCGCGACCATACAGAGACGAACCGCGACGGCATGGAGGTCACGCTGCGCTGGCTGGAACGTGACTTTACAGGGTTGCTTTTCGTGAATCTGGTAGAATTTGATATGCTCTGGGGGCATCGGCGCGATAGCCAGGGCTATGCGCAGGCGCTGCGCGAGGTGGATGACTGGTTTGGACAGATGCGGCAGAAGATGCGACCAGAGGATGCCATCTTCTTCACGGCAGATCATGGCGTTGACCCGACCTATCACGGCACCGACCACACGCGCGAGACCGTGCCGCTGCTGGCATATGGCGAGCCGGTGAAGGCCGGAGTGAATCTTGGCCTGCGCCCGACCTATGCCGATCTGGGGCAAACACTGGCGCAGGCGTTCGGCATCGAGCCACTGGCAGCCGGGACAAGCTTTGCACATGAGATAGGACTGGTGTGATGGAGACGAAACAGAACAATACGGGGCAATCGGGAGTATTGCGGGGGCCGCGCGTCTTTCTCCGGCGGCCCACAATGGCGGATGCGCAGAACGTCTTCAACTGGGAGCGCGATGATGTGGTATGGCGCTACGACCCGCACCGCCCGCATTCGCAAACTCTCCCGGAGTTTCTGCCCATCTTTGAGCGCAACTATGTGCGTGGCAACGGGCGGCAATTCTGGTTTATTATAGAAGACGAGCAGCATACCCCTATCGGAACCATTACGTACTTTAACATCGACTACCGTCTGGGCCATGTTGAACTGGGGCTGGGTCTGGGCGAGAAATCACGCTGGGGGCATGGCTACGGGCCAGAGGCCATCAGCGTGCTGACGCAATATCTGCTCTCCTTCCCCCAGATCGTGCGTGTTTACGCAGAAACGGCGCAGGCCAACCACCCGGCCCGCCGCGCCTTCGCTAAAGCTGGTTACGTAGAGGTGGGACAAATTTTTGATCCACGCAGCTCAGGCGAACCCTGGGTGCTGCTGGAAATATGGAAAAGAGGCTTTCCACGATGACAACCAACGAAACACAATCACCCGTGAACCCGGCTATTTTTTCCGCGTATGATATACGCGGGATTTACGGGCAAACGATGACCGACGAGGTCGCCTACCGCATCGGGCGGGCGGCGGCAGCGTATTTGCAGGTGCCTGAAATCGCCGTAGGCCGCGATATGCGCCTCTCGTCTCCGCAACTGGCAGCGGCGTTGATACGCGGCATCACCGACCAGGGAACCAACGCGGTTGACCTCGGCCTGACCACAACCGATGAACTCTACTTCGCAGTGGGCAAATTCAACTACCCGGCGGGCGTGATAATTACAGCTTCGCACAACCCGGCACAGTACAACGGCATGAAATTCTGTCGTGCTAACGCATACCCCATCAGCATCGATACCGGGCTGGCCGATATTCGCGATCTGGCAGTGAGCGGCAACTTCCCCACACCCACGCGCAAGGGTGAGGTGACGCAGCGCGACGTGACCGACGCTTATGTGCAGCACGTGCTGTCATTCATTGATGTGAGCAAAATCAGGCCGCTCAAAGTCGTGGTTGACGCAGGCAACGGCATGGCAGGTATGATTGTCCCCAGAGTCTTCGAGCATCTGCCCTGCGAGCTTATTCCCATGTATTTTGAACTGGACGGCAGCTTCCCCAACCACCAGGCCAGTCCGATTGAGCCGGAAAACGTGGCCGACCTGCAAAGAAAAGTGGTTGAAACACACGCCAACCTCGGCGCGGCCTTCGACGGCGACGCCGACCGCATGTTCCCCATCGATGAGAAGGGCGAGCGCGTGGATGGCTCGCAGGTGACAGCCCTCGTTGCCAACAGCTTGCTGCACAAGCACCCCGGCGCGACCATCCTGCACAACCTGATCGTCTCCAAAAGCGTGCCGGAACTGATCAACCGGCTGGGCGGCAAAGCGGTACGCACGCGCGTTGGACACTCCTTCATCAAGGAAGAGATGCGCCGCACCAACGCCATCTTTGGCGGCGAGCATTCCGGCCATTTCTACTTCCGCGACAACTGGTATGCTGACTCCGGCCTGATCTCCCTGCTCATCATCCTGGAACTGATCTCGGTGGAGAACAAGCCGCTCTCCGAACTGCTCAAGCCCCTGGACACGCGCTTCCGCAGTGGCGAGATCAACACGCGCGTCAGCGATGTGCAGGCCAAATTGCAGGCCCTCAAGCAGCACTACGGCCCCCAGGCCCTCTCCGTAGACGAACTGGACGGCGTCACCTTCGATTTCGGCGACTGGTGGTTCAACGTGCGCCCGTCCAACACGGAGCCGCTACTGCGCCTCAACGTGGAAGCCGACAACAAACAACTGATGGAAGAGAAACGCGATGAACTGGTCGCGTTCATCCGTAGCTAGCAACCCGGGCTAACATATGCATAGGGTTGCAAGTAGACCAGCGCCGCATCCACAGGCCACACGAGCAGGCCAGCGGAACAGGCCACCCGCAAGGGCCACAGGCAGGCGAGGCGCACGGCCCACGAGCAGGCCACCCGCAAGGGGTGGCCCTACTATATACGATGGCTCCACAAGCCGCACGGATGCATCGTATATAGTAGGGCCACCCCTTGCGGGTGGCCTGCGCCGGGTGGCCTGCCCGTGACCTGCACGGCTGACCTGCCCGGGTGGCTTGCCCCTGATGGCGGCTGACCTGCCCGGGTGGCTTACCCCTGATGGCGGCTGACCTGCCCGGGTGGCTTACCCCTGATGGCGGCTGACCTGCCCGGGTGGCCTGCCCGTGACCTGCACGGCTGGCCTGCTCGTGTGGCCTGCCCCTGATGGCGGGTGGCCTGCACGTGACCTGCTCGGGGCCCGTGCGCTTCGCCTGCGTGGGGCGCGTGCTTTGCGTGGTCTGGATGGGCGGTGCGGGCCTGTGGCGAGGGATTACCGCAGCCCTGGGCCACACCATGTATCTCATTTAGCTTTTAGAGAGAGGATTTCTATTATGACTCAGCCCCGTATTGCCCCCTATGGTTCTTGGGAATCGCCGATTACTGCTGATCTGATCATTTACAGGGGCATTGCCTTTGGGGAGATTGTTCTGGATGGAGAAGATATCTACTGGCAGGAGATGCGCCCGGCGGAGGGCGGGCGTTTCGCGATTGTGCGCATGGCGGCGGACGGCAGCGTGAGCGATCTGCTGCCGCAGCCATTCAATGCGCGCACGCGCGTTCACGAGTATGGGGGCGGCGCGTTTACCGTGAGCGAGGGTATCGTCTACTTCTCCAATTTTGCCGATCAGCGCATTTACCGGCTGGCGCCGGGTTCAAAGCCAGAGCCGATTACGCCGGAAGGCAAGATGCGCTACGCCGACTATGTGGTTGACCGGCAGCGCAACCGACTGATTGGCGTGCGCGAAGATCATTCGGTGGAGGGACGCGAGGCGGTCAATACGCTGGTGAGCATCCCTCTGGATGGCAGCGAGCAGATACAGGCGCTGGTCTCCGGCAATGATTTCTACTCCTCGCCGCGCATCAGCCCGGATGGAGAGAAGCTGGCGTGGTTGACGTGGAATCATCCCAATATGCCCTGGGACGGCTGCGAATTGTGGGTGGGAACGTTCGCGGCAGGTGGCACAATTGCCCGTGCCGAGCGCGTGGCAGGCGGCCAGAGCGAATCCATCTTCCAACCTGCATGGTCACCCACAGGCGTGCTGTACTTCGCCTCTGACCGCACGGGCTGGTGGAACCTCTATCGGCTTGAGCATGGCAAGGCCCGCAATCTCTGTGAGATGGCGGCTGAATTCGGCACGCCGCAGTGGGCATTTGGTATGTCTACCTATGGGTTCGCCGCGCCCGACCGCATCATCTGTATCTATATGCGGCAGGGCGTCGATTACCTGGGCAGTCTCAATACGGAAACGTGGAAGTTGACGCCCATTGAGACTCCCTACACAACGCTCGGCGGCATAAAGGTCTCGCCCACCCAGGCCGTATTTCGAGCCGGTTCTCCGACCGAGCCATCCAGCCTTGTCCGGCTCGACCTGCGTTCGCTGCAAACGGAGACGCTGCGCCGTTCCAGCACGGTTGAAATCGATGCTGGCTATATCTCTATTCCAGAGGCCATCGAGTTTCCGACCGAAAACGGGCTGACCGCCTACGCCTTCTTCTATCCGCCTACAAACAAGGATTTTGCCGCGCCGCAGGGCGAACTGCCGCCACTGATTGTCGAAAGTCACGGCGGCCCAACGAGCATGACGCGCAATATGCTCAGCCTGCACAAACAGTACTGGACGAGTCGCGGCTTCGCGATACTCGATGTCAACTATGGCGGCAGTTCCGGCTTCGGGCGCGCGTACCGCCAGCGACTCGAAGGCCAGTGGGGCGTGGTTGATGTAGACGACTGCGTCAACGGCGTGCGCTATCTGGTGGAACGCGGACTGGTAGATGGCAGGCGGGTAGCGATCACCGGCGGCAGCGCGGGCGGCTACACGACGCTCAGGGCATTGACCTCGCGCGATACATTCCAGGCCGGAGCCAGCCATTTCGGCGTAAGCGATCTGGAAGCCTTTGCGCAGGAGACGCACAAATTCGAGTCGCGCTACCTGCACGGCCTCATCGGCCCCTATCCAGAGCAGCGCGACCTCTACCGGCAGCGTTCGCCCATCAACTACCTTGACCAGATACCTTGCCCGGTGATCTTCTTCCAGGGCCTTGACGACAGGATCGTGCCGCCCAATCAGGCGGAATTGATGGTTGAGGCCCTGAGAAAAAAGGGATTGCCGGTCTCCTACCTGGCCTTTGAGGGCGAAGGGCATGGTTTCCGCCGCGCCGAAAATATCAAACGCACACTGGAAGCCGAACTCTACTTCTACTCCCGCGTCTTCGGCTTCGAGCTTGCCGACGAGGTGGAACCTGTAGAGATTGATAACCTGTAGGGGCGCAACCTCAGGCGTCAACTTAAGGCCGCCGCAGGCCACCCGCCAGGGGTGGCCCTACTCTACGCGGCGGCTCCACAAGCCCTACGATACGTCCGTCTAGAGGAGGGCCACCCCCATAGGCGTTCACTTAAGCCCGTGCGAAGGCCAGGCAGGCCACCCGCCAGGGGTGGCCCTACTATAGACGCGACTCCACAGGCGGCACGAGCCGCCCGTCTAGAGGAGGGCCACCCCTGGCGCGTGGCCTGCGGTGGCCTGAAGTGAACGCCTATGGGGCCACCCCTGGCGGGTGGCCTGCGTCGCGCTCGCACGGGCTTAAGTGAACGCCTATGAGGGGCGCAACAATGAACTTTGACAAATGGCGTTGTCACCGCCGAAAAGGCGGAGCAATGGATTCTCGCGCTGGAAGAGGTCATATGCACCGAGCGTTTCTTCCACGCCGTCATGTGGTTTATCACGAGGGGACACAAACCTGCGCTGGAGATGCCGCTTAAAATGGCCTCGTTCATGTCATGCCATGAAAAAGACCCTCTCGCGTGTCATGCTGAACGGCAGCGAAGCATCCGGGCTGACCAATCGGGCGGTGTGGCCCACGTGGATGCTTCGCTGCCGCTCAGCATGACATGTCAAAACACGTTTTTCATAACAGCTATACATCGTCGTTCCCACACCCGGCACAGTAAGCTACGTTCAGATGTTCACCGTATAATTGCTTTGCGGCGAGCCATTCTGCGAAAGGAAGCCGACAACGATAGTCTTTAGACCGGCGGGGGCGGCGAAAGTGACGCTGCCGGACGTACCGTTCTTGTTAGCCTTGAAGCCATAGGGCAGCGTATTGTCTACAGGGGCGCGGTTGCCATCGCTGAGAACGAGGCGCACGTAGTCGTAGCCGTAGCCGGGCGAGACGGTGACGCCATTGGGATTGTCCACCTGAAAGTGGAGCGTGTAGAACTGCTGCCCGGCCTTGCACTGCGCGCCGTGATAGTCGTAGCGAATATCGACACTGACAAGGTGATAGGTGAGCGTGTAGCCCTGGAAGGTGTAGTAGATGGTATAGTTCGGTGTCGCCGTTCTATCCGCGTAATGGCTGGCGTCGAACTTGCCGCTAAAGGGGATCGTCACCAGCGATTCGCCCGCCGCGCTCGAACCAAGCTGGAGCTTCAGCGCCGAAAGCTGCACGCCGGAAGAGACGGGAAAATCGAGCCAGCCAGTGGCGCTGGCACCTGGAGCAGGGCCAACGGTGAGGCGCACGTTGGAGGGCATAATCGGGTGCATCCCCGGCACCAGCAGGCGGGCATCGTCGTAATACGTGACCTGAATAGAGCTGGTCGTGGGATTGGTGACACGCATATTCAGTCGGACCACCGCCGAGCCGAGATGGATGTTGTCATCGGAAAAGGAGGTCGCGTACTGCGCGTTCACAACGGTAAATTGCAGCCCGGCATAGGGGGCAGTGCGCCCAACATTGAATGTCGTAATGGAAGGCGCCGCGCTCGACGGGTAGATTAACCCGACCAGCCCTTTGAACCAGCCAGGGGCCACGAAACTCATCACCACCAGGATGATGACGCCCACCATAAATAATGTTGCCAGCCACACACGCAATTTCGGCCCATCAGTACTGGCAGACGGCGGCAACACCACCTTCTTCTCTACAGGTCGCGCATCTACAGATCGCGGACGGGGCCGGGTCATTAATGAGACAGCAGAAAGTTTTTTCGCCATGAATATCGCTTCTCCCCATACTCTTTAGTCGCTTTTATTGTAACAAATCCGGTCAATTGCCGAAAGTGGATTGACCCCTCAAATGAGGGATAAAGTACCGGATATGATACCTCAAGTTCACTCGAACGACTCCGCTAGCCGCCAGGTCATTCTGTTAAACGCAGCGCAACAGATGTTATTCTTGACAGCCTGTTTCTCCGGTGCTAGCATGACCTTAGTACAAGGTAGAAATAGAACCTACCAGGATACGCAACGAGAAACTATTTACCACCATCTCGTTTTTTCTGGCTATTTGCTCTTATGATAGAAAGAGCAGGTAATCATCACAATGCGTCCTTTCGATGAGGAAGGGATGAAAGGAAGTAAACGTTGAAAATCCACGAATATCAGGCCAA
>Ga0209810_1001651_pt1 | contig 31876 bp, 26 predicted proteins | sample Coa_R1_7_FD_187159 | JGI IMG/M metagenome (GOLD analysis project Ga0209810, IMG submission 187159) | Surface soil microbial communities from Centralia Pennsylvania, which are recovering from an underground coalmine fire - Coalmine... | ecosystem: Environmental > Terrestrial > Soil > Unclassified... | reverse complement strand
GAACGCCTATGGCACCATGCCTTCGCCCAATATCATGGCCGCCGTACTGACACAGCGCGTCAAACGGGCGAAAATCGGCATTGTCGGTAATGCGCTGCCCCTGCACGATGATCCGCTGCGCGTGGCGGAGGAAATCGCCATGCTGGATGTCATCAGCGGCGGGCGCATCATCTCCGGCTTTGTGCGCGGCACGGGCATGGAGTATTTCAGCTATAACGTGAACCCCACCGTCAGCCGCGAGCGCATGAATGAGGCGCATGACCTGATCATTCAGGCATGGACGCGGCCCGGCCCCTTTGCCTTCGAGGGCGAACACTACAACTACCGCTACGTCAACATCTGGCCGCGCCCGATTCAGCAGCCGCCGCCCATCTGGCTGCCCGGCACCGCCAGCCTGGAAACCATCGACTTCGCCGCTGCGCACAAATATCCCTACATGACCGTCTTCATGACGATGGAACAGCGCAAGATGGCCTACAACCTGTACCGGCGCATCGCGGAAGAGAAATATGGCTACGAGGCGCAGCCGGAGCAACTGGCCTTTTGCGTCCCCGTCCTTGTCGCCGAGACGGACGAGATCGCCATGCGCGATGGCGAAAAGTACATCATGTGGCTCTTCAACAAAGGGCTGAAGGTGCGGCCAGAGTTTAACTTCCCGCCAGGCTACATCAGCGAGCGCAGCTTCCTGGGCGTCCTCAAAAGCGGCGTCTGGCAGCAGCGCGAAAAGCCCGGCTTCAAAGAACTGCTCGACACGGGCGTCATCATCGTCGGCAGCCCGTCAACGGTAGTCGAAAAGCTGGCCTATCTCACCGACGAACTGCACGCCGGCATGCTCGTCACCGGCGGCCATGTTGGCGATGTACCCGATTACCTGGTGCTGAGAAACCAGGAATTGATGGCAAAAGAGGTGATGCCGCACTTCCGCGAGAAACCGATAAAGTCTGAGTCGCGCCCCGTCGAAATCAGCAGCGGATCATAAACAAGCGGCACGGACATGTCATGCTGAGCGAGAGCGAAGCATCTGAGACCCATCGAGAGCAATGCCCATCGCACAGATGCTTCGCTCTCGCTCAGCATGACATGTCCTGGTTCATTCAATAATAAACATACAAAGGAGACACCCTATGGAAATTCTGCGCACACCCGATGAACAGTTCGTCAACCTGCCCGATTACCCTTTCGAGCCACACTATGTGGAGGTTGATGGCCTGCGCATCCACTACGTGGATGAGGGGCCTGCCGATGCGGCGCCGGTGTTGTTGCTGCATGGCGAGCCGTCATGGAGCTATCTCTATCGCAAGATGATACCGGTTATTACGGCGGCGGGCTATCGCGCCATTGCGCCTGATCTGGTGGGATTTGGCCGCTCCGATAAACCGGCACAGCGCGAGGATTATACCTACCAGCGGCATGTGGACTGGATCACCAGCTTCATTGAGGCCCTGGACTTGCGCAATATCACGCTGGTTGGACAGGACTGGGGCGGGTTGATCGGGCTGCGCGTGGCGACGGAGCAGGAGGAACGTTTCGCGCGCATCGTTGCCGCCAACACGGGCCTGCCAACGGGCGATCAGCCAATGGGCCCGGCGTTTCTGGCCTGGCAACGCTACTCGCAGGAGGTTCCCAATTTCCATGCTGGCGGCATCGTCAAAGGCGGCTGCGTTAGCGACCTCACGCCCGAAATCGTCGCCGCCTACGACGCGCCCTTCCCCGATGATCGCTATAAGGCAGGGGCGCGCCAGTTTCCCATGCTCGTCCCCACCTCGCCCGCTGATCCTGCCGCCCCTGCCAACCGCCGCGCCTGGGAAGTCCTGATACGCTGGGAAAAACCCTTCCTCACGGCCTTCAGCGACTCCGACCCCATCACGCGGGGCGCGGATCGCATCTTCCAGCGTCTCGTCCCCGGCGCGCAGAACCAGCCCCATACAACCATTACCGGCGCCGGTCACTTCCTGCAAGAAGACAAAGGCCCCGAACTGGCCGGGGTCATTGTCGATTTTATGGCACAGAACAGGTTGTAGGCCAGCGCAGACCACTCGCAAGGGATGGCCCTACTATAGACGACCCCTCCACAGGCGGCACGAACGCCACGTCTATAGTAGGGCCACCCCTTGCGGGTGGCCTGCGGGCGGCCTGAAGTTCACGCCTCTGGGGCCATCCCTTGCGGGTGGCCTGATAGGTGCCTCCAGCAGGCTACTCGGCCAGCAGTTCCTCGATTTTCTGCTCAATATCTTTTGCCGTCGGGTAGAATGCCTCCTCTTCGGGGGCGTTGTAGGGGGCGGCGGGGGCGGGCAGCGCGGAAATCAGGGCCGGTGTGGCGTCCAGATCGTAGAAGCAGTTCTGGACAATCCACGAGTGGACATGGCGACCAAAGCTGGTGAAATCGGCCTCCTCTGTCACCACGATCACCCGGTTGGCCTCCCCTACTGTCGCCTTGATGGTCTCTTCATCGAAAGGCATGAGCGTGCGCAGATCAACCACGTCGATGGCGCCGCCGTGCCGGTTGACGATATCAGCGGCGGCGGTGCAGGCTTCCAGCACCATCGTCCCCCAGCTCACAATCGCCATCTCCAGTCTGCCCGTGCCGATACGCATGCGGCGCGCTTTGCCGATGGGCAGAGTGTAGTAACCATCCGGCACGTTCCAGTATTCGGCAATAGCCTGCACGACATTACCATTGCTATCCTTTGGCGGCTCGGAGCGGTAGAGGCGTCCGCGTTCCAGGAATGCTACCGGTGACTGCGCCCGCGCCGCTTCGAGCATCAAGCCTTTCGCGTCGAACGGCGTGGCGGGGCAAATGGTAATCATGCCTGGAATGGTGGTAAACCACATCTCGCCCGCGTTGGAGTGGCCGAAGGCGCCGCCGCCGGAAGCGTTACTGGAGATCGGGCCACCCCCGCCGCTGCCGGACTTGGTGCGCAGCAACAGCGGCACCGTCCAGTCGCCATAGCTCTGATAGGAAACGCGAGCGGCCAGGCGAATAGTCTGGGCAGCCGACTGGTGATAGTCCACGAACTGGATTTCAGCGCAGCGAGCCTTGCCATCAATCATACCCGCGCCCGCTGCTATGCCAACGATCAACTGCTCGTTGAGCGGACTGCTGATGGCGCGGCCTGGGAACCGGGTTACGAGGGTCGCGGTCGCGCCAAAGACGCCGCCTCTGGGGCTGCCCACATCCTGTCCATAGACGAAGAAGTAGGGGTCGCGCTGCGCCAGTTCTGCCAGCGCCTCGTTGATGGCGGCCAGCATCGTAACGGGGCGCTTTTTGCCGCGCGGCGTATTTTCGCGCCACTGTGGGATGTGGATGACGTGATGCAGCACGCGATCCGCCGTCGGTTCCGGCTCCTGAAGCACCTCATTCTCAATCTGTTCCAGTTCCGCGCGCACCTCTTTGCGGATACGCTCGATGTCAGCTTCCTGAAGATAGCCATTTTCGACGAGCCAGAGGCCAAAGTTTTTCACCGGGTCCTTCGTCGCTGTCGTCAGCTCGATCTCCTCTTTCTTGCGGTAGGTCTTGATATCGGTGCTGCTGGAATGCGGGTCAAGCAGACCCAGGCGCAGGTGCATCAGAGCCGGTCCCTGCCCGGAGCGCACATGCTCTGCGAGGCGCAGCGTCGCCTGGTAGGTCTCCATCGTGTTAGTACCGTCAATTTCCTCGGCATAGAGACCGCCGCCTTTTGCCCATTCTACCAGGTTACCGCCCCACTGCATTACCGAGGGCGTGGTGATAGCCCAGCCGTTGTCCTCGACAACGATCAAGACCGGCAGCTTATGCACTGACGCCTGGCGGAACAGGACATTGAAGTCGTTAGTGGCCACTCCCCCATCGCCGGTGCAAAACAGGACGATTTCTTTGCTTTGATGGCGCTGCAAATCGAAGGCGACGCCGCCCGCGAACGGAGCCAGCGCGGCCACTTCGCTGAAGGTGGGGAGAATGCGAAACTGCTTGCTGCTGTAATGCGAGGGCATATTGCGACCGGCGCCCATCGGCCCGGTCGTGCGCGAATAGGCTTCGCGCAGCGGCCCTGCTATATCGCCCGTGCGCTGCAACCATGCCGCCAGGTCGCGATAATAAAGGGCGAGCCAGTCATCCTCGCTCAACGCCGCTACGACAGCGGCCATGCTTTCATGGCCCGCGCAGCCGATATAAAAAGCAAATTTACCCTGTGTCTTCCGGTTTTTCAGTAAATCGTTCATACTGCGCGCCGTCACCATCGTGCGGTACAGCGCCAGTATGTCCAGCGGCTGCGCTGGCGTGTAAGCTGCCGTTGCTTGAATATCTACTGTCATGCTTTCTCCTGCCTCCATAAGTCTACGCTGACTTGCTGGACTGGAATAGAATCTCAGTCACACATCCTGTGTCCATTATAAAATCCATCGACGCGAAAAGCAATGTATTACGGGCGAGGTACGCTCATACCTCATCAATCTGGCCCCTCTACCACTATTCCCGCTCTGTCCGCGCTATCGCCTCCGCAATAACAGGTTGCCCGGACTGTGACCATCTTATAAACGGACGCTTTTGATTCTCTCCATTCAGAAGTCTGGCTTCCCTGTATGCTTATTGCTTCTCGTTCTCAGAACAACGTATAATAAGCGACGAGATGAAAATGATGGGATGCAAGGGAAGCCAGAATAATTGTGAGCAGTAGAGAAGATTGCACTGTATCGGTCGCTCTCCTGCGCGATCTGTATGCGCGCATGCTTTTTACGCGGGTGGTCGATGAATATGCCGGGCAACTGCACCGGCAAGGATTGATTGGCTATGTGGCGAGCTGTCGCGGTCATGAAGCTGTCCAGGTGGGTAGCTCCATGTGCATTGAGGTAGGCACAGACTTCACCCTTCCTTACTATCGTGATCTCGGTGTTGTCCTGACCATTGGCATGAGCGCCTATGAAGTATTTCGTACATATCTGCAAGCCTATCAGCGGCAGCTAGCCGGAAGCGCCGATAGTGATTTGTCTCGCGCTTATGCGAACAGCGAGCGTCAAGGGGCGCTGCTCCACTGGGGGTATCATAAGCATAACATCGTGACCGGCCCCGCTCCGGTTGCCATGCAGATTCTCCACGCGGCTGGCATCGCTTTTACCTGCAAACTACGCAAAGCCCGCGCCGTGACCGTTGCCTACTGTGGCGATGGCGCGACCGCCGAGTCGGATTTCCTGGAAGGCATCACCCTCGCCGCGCAGCACCAGCTTCCCGCTATCTTTATCTGTGAACAGGATTGCCCTGATACTGATGCACCTGATTCCTCATCTCCATCCTGCCTGCACACCCTCTCGCTTCCCCCTCGCCTGAAGCACATCACCCTCGATGGCTCCAACATCGCCACCGTCTACACTACCACGCAGGCTGCCATGCAGGAAGCTCGTGAGGGTCACGGCCCCATCCTGCTCGAGATGCACCTCACCCGCCCTACATCCAGCCAGCAGGGAGCCGAAGAACCTTCTTCAAAAGCTAATGACAGCGATCCTCTGACCTGCTGCCAGCGTCTCCTCGAAGAGAGCGGCGCCTGGGACGAGCAGTGGGCAGAACAACTCTACGAACGCACTGTGCAGGAGGTTGAGCAGGCAATGCAGGATGCACTGCGAGATTGCGCTGAAAGCCTTTGATGAGATGTTGACATGAACACGTTATAATGCAGCAAGATTACTCAATCATCATGCGAGTACAGGCAAGCTACGAGCCAGGAAACTAGCAGGAGCAGTACAGAGAGAGGTAGCACAATGGGAAATCTTCTCCTCAATTCTCTCGAGATTCGCAACTTTCGTGGATTTCGCCATCTTCAAATAGAGCGGCTGGGCAGGGTCAATGCTGGCATGGCAAAAAGAATCTGGTAAGCCCATGGGGCAATCAATTACTGCCCGTTCCGTTATCTTGATGCCGATGCTCCTCATGCACAGCAGCTTGTAAACTGGTTGCGCAAATTATTTGATCTTTGAAGTTAATCGCTTCTTGCGTTAAGAGGAGGTACTGACAATGACCGAACTCTCTATTTACCGGAGATGGCTTTGCCCGTGTAACGCGGCAAGGCGATAGATGGAGCGTCTGGATGGCGTTCGGTTTCCGCGATGGCGACTGTGCAGTAGGCTGTATTGCAAACTATATTCAGGAATCGTCAACGGGCAGATTTTGATCTTCCTCTGTGCTGGTTATCTGAGCGCGCAGGATGGCGCTTTGCCGGTTGAGCAGGGCGTCCTCCACGCGCTGGCGGTGTTTGGGCAACGTGTTGGAGGGCAGGGCATCGGGCGCAAAATAGCGGCACTCGCGCATTTCCTCCGTTTCGTGCGGGCTGCCGTTTGTGACCTGACAGCGAAATGCCAGCACCACCTCCTGCTTCTGGGGTTTGGAATAGACACCCACCAGTTGCCCCACCTCAACGGCAAGCCCCGTCTCCTCAAGCACTTCGCGGCGCAGCGCCTCCTCGACGGTCTCCCCCTCTTCCATACCGCCGCCGGGCAGATTCCACCAGTCAATATCGCGCCTGTGGGCCAGTAGCACCTTACCTTCGTTGAAAATAAGTGCGGAGACGGCGATACGAAAGCATGCCGAACCGGATGGATGACGGCCATGCGATGAAGCGTTTGAGCCTGAGGTTTCTGTCATCTACGTTCTCTCCTGTGCCAGACCGACCGGCTGCCAGTCCCTGCTTCGAGAAATCGGCAACCAGTCCTTCTCTGTGTCTGCTATAGTCTGTACACAGTATACGCTGTATCGTGCAGGACTTGCCGGGCAAGCTGGTAAGCCTGCTCCTCGTTGATCTCGTCGGCATCGATCATTTCGTCGAGGACCTGAGCGATAACGCTGCGCGCGCGCAAGGCTCCGGCCCAGTGCATTTCCGGGACGTTGATGCCGTCGGTGCTGTACATCAGCTTGCTGGCCGGGGCAACACTCAATGCCTGGCGAGTGAAAGCGACCATTTCGATCCGGTCGACGAAGGGGATGGTATAGGAGAGGTCGAGATAGGCGTTGGGGTAGACGGCTGCCAGGTAGGCGGCTAACTGCGTGTAGGGGTAGCTTTCGTGCAGCAGCACCACCGGCATGGACTGATAATCGCTCCGTTGCAGGATCGGGCGCAGGTGCAGGGGATTGCCCAGGCGCATGTCAGTATCGGTATCGCCATAGCCTGTATGGAACTGTACCGGCAGTCCTTGCATGGCCGCTTGCTGGAAGGCGATATGCAGCAGGTAATCGATCAGCGGCTTGTGGGCGATGCGCAGCCAGCCCTGCCTCTTTGCCTGCGCGCTGGCCTCGTTAAATGAGGCCAGCGCCTCGTCCTTGCTCCATTCGGCAATATTCAGCCCCGTGCGATAGGCAACAATGCTTTTGAAGGCGCAGTAGCCGCGTTCGCGCACATTGGTCAGCTCCATTACATAGTGTTCGACCAGCTCATCAAAATCGGTGTAGTTGAGGATCAGTCGCTGCATCAGCGTTTCCAGGCGCAGCATTTTCGTGGCACGGCAATGCCCAAGCTGCCCCAGCCGCTCAGGCGAGTAGCACTCGTCTGGCAGCGGATAAGCGGGATCAAAGATGAGCGTATCGATGTTGGCCGCACGCAGCAGACGCTCGATCAGGCTATCGGTATCGAGCCGGTTGCGCGCAAACAAAATATCTTCCTCAATGGGCTGGCAGCCATAGAACGTCGCCATCTGGCGTAGCATCCAGAGATAATAGACCGTGTGCGCAACATGCTGCTCCGCGAAACTCGGATGGCTGGCCTCGCTAAAGTAGCTACGAAACTGCACCGCGTCCATATGCTGCTTTAGCAGAACGGGATGGCAGTGATTATCGACTACCGCAATACCTGTCAGGTCAAGCATGGGAAGCTCCTTCAACCTCGCTTTGTAACAATACGTGTGTTTTTTCATTGTAACCCCGCCCCAGGCCGGCCGCAAGGGTCGGCCCTATAAGCGTTAACTTAAGGCCACCCGGAGCGCCGGGCGTGTCCTGCTCGTCCTCGCTTTGCTTCCCCATTGGTACTACCTGTTCAACGCTCTCCTGGCCAGAATGCTATACTGTTTCCACATTTCTACTTACTTTATGTGGGGGTATCTCTGAAAAATTGCTATGGGCATACTTGATAGTCTGACCGGTACTGGCGTACAGGATGTTCTTGCACAGCAAGAAACGGTATCGGAACAACCGGCAGGGCAGCAACAGGATAGCCTGGCAAGAAAGCCACGCTATCTCCGCGCCGTTGATGGGTGTATACTCGTGGGGGTAGCTATCGTCGCGTTGATCCCGCGTATTGTGCTGGCCCGGCAGCTTGATCTGGTCACGGATGAAACGGTCTATATTATTGCCGCGAAAATGGATTTTCCGCTTCTGCTACATCTGAATTTTACGTCGGCTGGCTGGAACTACAACTATGAACACCCGCCGTTTGTCAAGCTGCTTATTGCGCTTAGCCTGTTTATCAATGCGCGCGTGGGGCATCTTGCCAGCGATCTCGGCGCGGCACGCATCCCCAGCGTTATCTGTGGAACATTGCTTATCGTCGCTATCTACTGGTTTGGACGCAAAGCGTGTGGACGCGTGGTGGCGCTGCTGGCGGCGCTTTGTCTGGCCTTCAGCCCCTGGCTGGTCTATTTCAGCGCGCTCGCCTACCTTGATACAACAATGACGTTGCTGATTACGGTCGCCTACCTGCTGCTCTGGCCCGCCATCAGGCAACCGCGCCTGTACCTGCTGGTCGGGGCGCTGCTCGGGCTGGGGATGGCGAGCAAGTATACAGCGGCGCTGGCTTTTCCTGCCATCATCCTTTTCCTCGTCTATTATTATTTCGTGCTGCCTCTGCGGCTCCCTCGCGAACAGCGACCGGCCATTCCCTGGCGCGACTGGCTGACCGCCCTTGTGGTGGCTGCAGGCGCTTTCTTCTTTGCCGACCCGGCCATCTGGCGCAATCCGCTTCCCCTTTTAGCGCGCAGTTTTCTCTTTGAATGGCATCAGTCGGTCGACGGACACCTGACTTTTCTGGCGGGGCAGTATAGCGGGCATGTTCCACACTGGGCAATCCTGTATATCATTTTCGCGAAAATGAGCGTTTTTGTGACCATTCCCGCCGCCTTCTTCGTTATTTATGCATTGGTAGGACTTATGCGCTTTCATGCTGGCACACTGCATGTGCCGGAGACGGAAATAGCCAGCAGGGCTTTTCTCTCTATCTGGCTGCTTGCCATGCTCGGCATGTTCAGCCTGCTGAATATCGCCGTCGGGACACACTATTACCTGCCGCTCGCGGCCCCTGTGGCGCTCTGTGGAGCAGCGGGGCTGGCTGTCATACTGAGATACCGGCGTGGCTCGCTTTCTGTCGCTGGCAGGAAGAAGGGAGAGATGCAGACTGCCGCCCTGGTTCCAATACAGGAAAAGCTGGAATCGGGACGCAGAGCGCGCATCAACAGGAAAGCTGCAATGGCACTGCTGGCAATGGTTGGATTGCTGGCGCTACCACACCTGTTCGGGCTGGTAACGGTGCAGGGAGTGGAGGGATATACCAGCGAGGTATTTCACGGGGAGAACGACGTTTTGCAGGTGGCCTATCCGGCCTATCGAGAAGCGGCAATCTGGCTACTGGCTCACACGCGCCAACCGGGAACAGTCGGGCTGGTGGCCCTGCTGGAAACGCTAGATACAGGCTATTATGATGTTTCATGGAATACATACAATCACGATCTCGCAGGCCGACTGCGCTTTGTTGAGGCGCACCCGACAGACCGCAGTTTTCCTTATGACTACCTGGTCTGGCCCATGCATCTTGTCCAGCGTGGCTATAGCATTCCCGCGTCCTGGCGTTCCCACATCGTCCATATCGTCATGGGCGGAGATACCACCTACTGCTTCATCATGGCCCGCGCCAGCATTGAGCAATGATTCAGACAGACAGGTGTGAGATAGATTATGAAACAGGCTCCCGTCCGCGATATTCTCTGGCTTTTTAGCGGCACGCGCGTGCTGCTGCTCATCATTACCTATTTTACTTATATCCTGTTTACGGCCCCGAACTACACCAGCACGCCGGTAGACGTGGTGGCGCTCTTCTCAAGCTGGGAACACTGGGACGCCGTCCATTATGTCTCCATTGCGCAGTATGGCTATCAGTATCGCGATGATCTCGCGTTCTTTCCGCTCTTTCCCATGCTCATCTGGCCGTTTGGTCGCCTCACCGGCAACTATCTGCTCCCCGCCACGCTGATCAGCAACTTTGCTCTGTTAGGATCACTCTTCCTGCTCTACCAGATAGCGACAGAGGCCGGTGGAGAGCTGGTGGGACGCCGCACGCTGCTCTACCTGTGTATCTTCCCGACGGCCTTTTTCTTTTTTGCCGCCTACAACGAGTCGCTCTTCCTGCTGCTGACGCTGGGCGCGTTTCTGGCGATGCGCCGCCAGCAATGGTGGCTGGTCGGCATTCTGGGCTTTCTGGCCTCGCTCACGCGCTCGATTGGCGTCCTGCTCGTCCTGCCATATCTCTATGAACTCTGGTTCTCCCGTGATAGCTTCCTGGCCTCGCGCCAGCGGTTCATTCTGAAGGCGCTGCCAATTGTCTTGATTCCACTCGGCACCATCCTCTACTGTATCTTCTGCTGGAAAGTAAGCGGCGATTTCCTGGCTTTTGCTTCGGTGCAAATTCGCTGGGCCAGACACACCTCGTGGCCCTGGTATGGCCTGTTCTTAGCTTTCCTGCAACTCTTCTGGTTCCAGCCATTTGGCTCTTTCAGCCAGGCGCATATCATCCTCGATCTGAGCGCGACGCTGGGCTTCATGGCGCTGGCTTTCCTGGGCAGGCGCAGGCTGCGGCCCAGCTATACCCTCTGGATAGCCGTCCTGCTGTTGTTCTATCTCATGAGTCCGGCCACCACGCAGGCGGATGCGCTGCAATCCAATCAACGCTTCGTGCTGGAAATGTTCCCCGGCTTCATCACCCTTGCCATGCTCGGCATCCAGCATCGACGGCTGCACCAGGCAATCATGCTCTGCTTTCCGGCCTTGCAGGCTACCCTCAGCATTCTCTTCGTGATGAATCGCTGGATGGTCTGAGTACACTTCCACCTGAAAAGGAGATAAAAGCTGCGAACTCTCCCCGTTCTGGCTGTGAATGGGCTAGAATAAGAGTGGAAAATATAGAAGAGAGGTTTTTATGGCTCAGGGCAGGGGAAAAGAGCAGCAGGGGCTGCCAGTTGCAGAACTCAAGCAAGCACCAGTATTCGTACAGCGCAGAAGCGCGGCCACAGGCATTGTGATAGTGACCGCGCTCGCGTATATCTGCTGCCTGCTTATCAGCATCACGCCGCTTCAGCGACTGCATGGCACAATCCATTTCGCGCAGGTGAAAACAAACCATTTGCTGACCTTCTGGGGTTCCTGGTTGCCCGCCAACCTGCACATGGCAAAGAACGCCGCCATCTCGCGCCAGAGTACCGGCACGTTTGAATTGATCGTCCTGCTGGCCCTGGCCTTCGTCATCTACGGACTGAGCGCACTCTTGCTGCAACGACGACTCGTAAACAGCAAAAACGCGCTCGTCTTGCCGCTTATTGCACTTGCAGCCATCCTGATGGGCCTGATTTTCGTGCTGACGCCTGCGCTCATCTCGCCAGCTATCTTTACATACGCCGATTACGGACTCACCGTCTCGGCCTATCACGCCAACCCCTATTTCGTCATTCCCATAGCGCACCCGGAAAATCCGTTGGTCGCCTTCGATATCTGGCGCAGTGCAACCGCCGCCGACGGCCCGATCTGGCTGGTCGTCTGCGCGTTTGTGGCGAAATTTGCCACCAGCCACCCTCTTCGCTACATTCTCGCCTTCCGCCTGCTCGGCCTCGCCATTCATCTCGTGAATATCGTCCTGGTGGCGGCTATCCTGCGCAAACTCGGACGCTCACCGCGTACTGTCATCACTGGCACATTGCTCTACGCCTGGAACCCGCTCATCCTCATGGAAACCTGCCTCAATGGCCACAATGATGCCCTTGTCCTGACCTTCCTGCTACTCGGCCTCCTGCTGGGTATACAGGCGGAACGTAGCCATTTCCTGCGCCCCACCGGTTACCTGCCGACGCTCATTGTCTTCACCCTGGCCGCGCTCATTCAACCTCTTGTCGCGCCCGTCGTCATTCTGTTTCTGCTCCTGCTCACCTGCAAGGCATATAGCGCATCAACTTCCTCAAACACGGCCATCAGCAGGCGGGTGCCTCTGGCAATCTCCCTTTCAGGCATTGTGGCAGGTGGTCTGGTCGCGCTTGCATTGTACGGGCCGTTCTGGCTTGGCCACAGCGTGCCGGAGATCATTGCCAGCTTCCGCTCCGCACCTCCGGCACAGTTTGCACAGGGGTCGATACTGGCGGCTATCCAGCAATGGAATGCCGCGCATGGCAACCCGACAGGTTTCGCGGCCATACTCAGCCAGCGCGGCGTATGGGATGGGCTGAGCGCGGTCATCGTCTCTGTCGGTCTGCTCATGGCGGCACTGGCACTGCGCCGGGCAGCAACAATGCGCAGGCTGGTTCTGTTTGCGCTTGCCATCCTGTCGCCGGTACTGCTCATCACGCCCTGGTTTCAGCCTTCGTACCTGGTCTGGCTCGCGGGTATGGCCGTTATCCTGCTTCCCGTACATTACGAGCGCCTGAGCCGGGGATTGATTGCATTCGCGCTCACAGCTTCCGTCTCGGCGCTGCTTGTCTATCTCTTCAACGGCTACCAGCCCTCCGGCAACTGGATTCCCCTGACGCCGCTGCTCATCTTCGGCCCGCCAACGCTGGCCTTTCTCATCGCCTTTTTCCTCAAGGATACCTTCTTCCTGGCCGCGCTATGGAACGGGAAAGCTCCAGAGCAAACGCCCCTTCCGCTTGAGGACGTGGATACCAAAAGCAGCAAAAATGGGGTGTGAGGACAGGCGGTCCCCCCTCTACACAACCGCTACCGGTTTTTTCGCGGTCTCACCTGCATGCTTTTCCGCTGTTATTGCGCCACGTGAATGGGATCGACTCGCCTGATAGAAGAGTGCAATCACCACCCCAAGCATCAGAGCGTTGCGCAGGGTGACTACCGGGTAGAACAGCGGTTGCAGAGCGACCAGCAGAATGTGACCGGCGTGATCGTAGATGAAGGGGTAGATCAATGTGGTCAGCAGGCTAATGATACCCCAGGCAAGCAGCCATTTCCAGTTGCTTCTGCCCACGATGGCGGCAAAGGGAAGAATCCAGATCATGTATTGCGGGCTGAAGACTTTGCCAGTGAGCATGACAATCAGCAGGGTGAGCAGCGTTGCCTGGGCCAGGGAAAGTTTGCCGCGCCATTGCAGCCAGAAGGTATAGACCAATCCGGCAACAAGGGCCAGCAAGGCCAGATCGGAAACGGGAGAAGAGAGCGGGCTGAGAACGTTAAGCGAGCCATAGGTATAGACAAACTTCATGGGAACGTGGAAGATGCTCGCCAGCCAGAGAATAGAAGACGAGAACGACTCTACCTGAATCGGGCGCGTGTCAAAATAGCTGAGCGGCGCGAGCGTTCCCTGCACATTGAGCAAGAGCGAAAGAGCCTCAACTCCGATACAGACGGCAGCGAAGACGACCAGCCCCTGCAGGCGGCTCCAGGCATACCAGCGATCTCTGCTTTCCTGTTGTTGCGCCACAAAAAAGGGCAGCACCAGCACGGCAGGATAGAACTTGAGCATGGTAGCCAGAGCCAGTAGCGCAAAAGCCCATTTCCAGCGCCCACGCTCAGCACAGAATAACGCGACAACGGTACAGAAAGCGGGAACGAGATCAAAGCGACCGGCCAGCGTAATCCAACTTCCCAGCGGCAGGTAGAGGGCCAGGGCAATGGCGGCTCCCCATGAGACGTACCGTTTGAGAAGAAAGTACAGGCAAATAGCCAGCAGGATCATCCAGCAGGCAAACGTGGTCTGATACCAGGCCAGCGGCCCGATCAGGCCGAGCAGGAATGGAATCAAGGTAAGCAACGGGTATTCATAGGGCAGCGCGTGAAATGGCTGCGTTACCGATTGCGCGGCCACAAAATCGATCAGCCAGCCGGGCAGATGCCACGCCTGCATATCATGCAAAATCACCGGTGCAGGTATGGTCATCTTGTCCAGCGTGTTCATAAACTCACATTGAGGCGCGGGAAGCTGATTGGTAGCAGACGTTCCCTGCAAAAAAGCGATGATGTAACACTGGTAATGGGCGGCATCAGTCAGCAGGCCAAAAAGCCCGATCTGATACTTCACTCCCCAGAACAGGAGCGCGGCCATAGCCCCCAGGATCAAAATATCTACTCCACGTGGATGCTTGCGCGCCAGCAAAGCAATTGATGGTGCCACAGGCCGATCCTGCCCGTCGGCATGCGCCAGCAGCGAGTCAGTTATTTTTTCAGACATATGTTCCCTATCCTACAAAACAGATATTCCGTTGTTCATAACATTTGATCTATCAATTACGAACGCGAAATGCCCTCTCCCAGTCACACAGAGGGGTATTGATAACACATATCATATCATCAACATACTTTGCCTCGTCTCCCGGCATTACTGCTGGCACCTGCCACTTTCCTCATACCAATCTCGTAAGTAATAAAGATGTTGCAGGTCGCAATGCCCGTCTTTATAATGGCAAATCATTGCTGGCAACATATGGTCAATGGCATGTATCAAGAGGAGCAAGAATGAACTGGTTATCCGGCGCGTGGCTGGCCCTGCGAACAGGGGCAGGTCTACCACTGGCAGCGTTGATTTCACTGCAAACGCTGCAAAATGCCCTGAATGTACTGGGCTATCCGGCGGTGACGCTGTTTGTGATGATTGAATGCACGGGCATTCCCTTCCCCGGCGAAACCATGCTGCTGTTTGCCTCTTTTTATGCCGCCATCGACCACCAGTTACAGATACCGGTGGTGATCGCCTGCGCGGCGCTGGGCGCGATTCTGGGCGATAATTTCGGCTACTGGGTCGGGCGCACCGGTGGGCGCGCGCTCGCCCTGCGTTTTGGACGCTTCATCTTCCTCAAACCGAAGCACCTTGAGTGGGCCGAACGCTTTTTTCAGCGGCACGGCGATAAAACTGTCTTTTTCGGACGCTTCGTCTCCATTCTTCGCACGTGGGCGGCTTTTCTGGCGGGCGTCAATCACATGCCCTGGCGCAGGTTTCTGGTCTATAACGCGGCGGGCGGCATCACCTGGGCCATCATCTATGGCCTGCTCGGCTACTTCGCGGGCCGCTTTTTCCATGACAATTTCGCGCAGGTTGAGGCCATTGCGCGCACGCTCAGCTGGGGCGGCGCTCTCTTCCTCGTCGCGCTTATCGCCACCCTCTATGTCGCTTTCCGCCTGTTTAGAAGGCGCGCCCTGCTACAGGAACAGCAGATTGAGAACATCGATACCCGGCAGAATCATGATGAGAAAGCGCAGGAAGCGGCTTCGACAGTGACCGGCAACGAGCAGGATGGAATGGCAGCAGCCAGGCAGGAAAATATTCCTCAATCTGATCAATAGACTACCCCTCAGCTTACAAGATATGCTAAAATAGCGACGGTGAAATATGTTGCAAAAACATAGAGGAGAGAGGTTGCAGCATGTCTATACTGGTAGAAGGTCAGAGATTTGAGCGATATCGCGTTCTGCGCCTGTTGGGCAGCGGGGTGACGGGCGAAAGTTATGAGGTAGAAAACCTGGTACTTCAACAGAAGGCTACGCTCAAACTCATCCATTCCTGGGCCACGCTGGCAGAAGCGGCGCGCCGCCAGTTTTTTCGCGAGATGCAGGGTATTTGCAGGCTGCGACACCCGTATCTAGCAGAGGTGGTCGACTATGGTGAAATCGATGCGCAACTGTACGTCGCCCGCCGCTATGTGAGCAGTGGCTCGCTGCTCGGCAACGAAGGGCGGCTCTGGTTTCGCCCCCCGTTGCCGGTGGCAGAGGCTATTCACTATGCCTGTCAGCTTGCCCGGACGCTTGATTACATTCATCAGCAGGGCTACATTCACGGGGCGCTCACGCTGAGCAATATTCTGGTCCTGCGCGGCGCGAATGTCGAACACGATCCCGCTCATGCCCCCTTCTTGCTGGCCGATGTCGGGCTGGCACACTTTGTACGCCGTTTCGGACAACCAAAAATCTCGCTGCTGCCCCTGACTGCCGCGCCGGAACAACTCGGCGGTCGCCTGACGCCCGCCAGCGATCAGTTTGCGCTGGCTGCTATCCTCTACCTCTGGCTGGCCGGTCGCCCACCCTATCTTGGCTCGCCGGAAGAGATTGAACACCTGAAACTGACAGAGACCATTGCCCCCCTGGCCTCATTCAATCCGGCAGTCACCTTTGAGCAGGAAGGGATAGTGCGCCGCGCCCTCGCCGTCTACCCCGAAGATCGCTATCCATCCCTGAGCGCCTTCGCCAGCGCCCTGGCTGCAACGCTCACCCCCCCATCTTATTCCATGCCCACACAGCCGGAACCGGAACCGGTGGCCGATGTTGCCCGCGATATCGCGCCACAAACAATCATTGAATCCGCTCAGGAAAGCAGTACCGAAACAACACCCGCAACCGGGCCGATTTCCGCAGATGCAAATGACGCTGAACCGCTATCAGCAGTTGAACCTGCGGAAACACCACAGGCGCCGGAACGGGTAGAGATTGTAGAGACCGTAATCGACCACAGCACTGCCTCTGTGGCTGAACCGAGCGCGATCAGCGAAGCCATCCCTACGCCCGTGCTGACCGAACGCGATAGCAGCAGCGAGCCGACTGATACCCCTGTGCTGGCTGAACACGACATGACGACTGAGCCTGCCGCCACCCCTGTGCTGGTTACAGCAGATACTATCAGCGAGCCTGCCACGCAACCGGCAGAAGTTGAGAGCAGTATCGTACCTGCCGCCACTTCCGCCCAGGCAGAAGCCGATGCCGACGTCGAACCCGCTCCGACCCCTGTACTGGCCGAACACGACACGACTATTGAGCCAGTTGCCACGCCCGTTCTGGCCGAACGTGATACCACAGCCGAGCCGCTTGCTACGCCAGTTTTGCAGAACGCTACCACGCCTGACGCTGAATCCGAAAAACCGGAGCCAGAGCCTGCTCCCGATATCATCTCGCCCATTCCAGAGCCAGAACAGCCGCCAGAGCCGCTGCCTGCACCTACACCCGTACCCACACCGCAACCAGTTTCGCCAACACCAGCTCCGCCAGCCGAACCGGAGCCGGTGACAGAACCGCTCCCTCAGCCTGCTCCTGATATCTTCTCGCCCATTCCAGAGCCAGAACAGGCTCCACAGGGCACCGCATCAGCTCTGGAGGAAGCTGCGACGCCTCAAGAGCAATGCGAGCAGAAAGCGGTTGCGCACCTGCTCATTCTCTCGCCTTTCACCGGGACAACCAGCAAGGTAGTGCTGGAAGGCGATGAACTGACGATTGGCCGCGCCGGTTCCAGCGATATCCTGCTCGATTTCGACGATAAGACCTCGCGACACCATGCTCTGCTGCGGCGCGAGGATGGGCTGTATGTCCTCTATGACCGGCAAAGCGCAAACGGGGTCTTTGTCAACGGCCAGAGAATTCCGGTGGAGACGGACATTGGCTGCCCGCTCAGCAACGGGGATCGCATTCAGATCGGCAATTACGAACTCAGGTTTTTCGTAGAGGCGTCGGCAGAAAACCTCAGTCACTCACCGCTCGTTTCACCATAGTCAATTCAGATTCGGTCGAGTAAGGAGTTTTTGCATATGCAAGCTCAGGCGAACAACGGACAGGCGGGGCGCGCTGGCAGGGGACGGCTGGCATATAAATGGATTGTTGCGATGGTGGTCATCCTCGGCGTATTTATGAGCATTCTGGATCAGACCATTGTCAATATTGCCATTCCGCGACTGCAAACCGCGTTCGGGGCGGATATTCACAGCGTGCAGTGGGTACTGACGGCCTACATCCTGACGCAGGGAGTGGTCACGCCAACAGCGGCCTTCTTCTCCGACAGGTTCGGCATCAAACGCTTCTACATCATCTCGCTGGCGGCGTTCACAACCGGCTCCGCGCTCTGCGGCCTGGCCTGGAGCCTGCCGGTACTGATCCTGTTCCGCATCCTGCAAGGGGCCGGAGGGGCCGCGCTTTTCCCCCTGTCGATTACCCTGCTCTTCCGCGAATTTCCGCCGCAGGAACGTGGCACGGCGATGGGTTTCTTCGGCATCCCGGCCCTGCTGGCCCCTGCCATCGGCCCAACCTTCGGCGGCTACCTGGTGACTTACGCCGGCTGGCAGTTCATCTTCTATATCAATGTCCCCGTCGGTATTCTCGCCGTCATCCTTTGCACACTGCTGCTGCGCGAGTACCGACCAGAGGCGCGGCCCGGTTTCGATATACCGGGTTTCATTTCTTCTGCAGCCGGGCTAGCCTGCATTCTGTACGCGCTCTCTGAAGCCAGCACAGATGGCTGGGGATCGACCACCGTCCTGGGCTTTCTCGCCTGCGGGCTGATCTTCCTGGCAATCTTTGTCGCCGTTGAGTTGATTACCGCCAATCGCGGTGGTCATCCCCTGCTGGATTTACGACTCTTCGCCAACGGGCCGTTCCGGGCAGGCAATATTGCCAATGTTTTTGTGACCTTCAGCCTGTTCGGTGGCATATTCCTCTTCCCCATCTACCTGCAAAACCTGCGCGGCCTGAGCGCCTTCCAGGCCGGCGTCCTCCTGTTACCGCAGGCGCTGGCCTCGATGGTGAGCGTCATCATCGGCGGGCGGCTGGTTGATCGTATCGGCGTGCGGGCGGTGATGATTCCGGGCCTGATCCTGCTGGCGCTGGCCAACTGGGAACTCTCGTTCATGACCATCTACTCACCCTACCTCTGGATTCAGGCCATGCTCATTCTGCGCGGCCTCGCCCTCGGCTGCACTATCCAGCCCCTGACGGTCGCCACGCTCTCGGAGATACGCCCCATGCAACTGGCGCAGGCGTCTTCCATCAACACTGTAACGCGCGCAGTCTCCAGTTCGCTCGGCATCGCGGTGCTGGCAACGCTGGTGCAGACACAGGCGCAGGTTCATTATGCCCACCTGGCCGAGCGCGTCACGCCCGGCTCGCCAACCGGTAACCTGCTGCTGCGATTAGAGGCGTATCTGGTGGCGCAGGGAGCAAGCTTACAGGCAGCAAAAAGCACAGCATTACAGGTCATTGCCGGGCTTGTCGAGCAACAATCGTTCATGCTGGCAATTCAGGACGCCTTCCGGCTGACCGTCTTCATCATCCTGCTGGCAATCATCGCCACGCTATTCGTGGGTAGTCGTCGCCGCGCCGCACGCCAGGCTCCATCGCTCGCCCCCGCGACACCCGGAGAGACTGAAACGTCAGAGGCAGCTATGGCGGAAGCCATGATGGCCGGATAAAGGATATTCCGTATCGGCTAGCGATCTACCAGCGCCCGCGTCAGCGTGACGACGGTGACGAACGTGCGGTAGAGGTCGAGCAGATTCTCGTTCGAGAGGCGCACGGTGCGGGGGCCGAGCCGCTCGACGCCGCGTACCCATTGCGCCATCTCGGCCATGTCGGCCACGAGAAAGGTGACATCCAGTTCTACGGGCTGCTTGAAGGGCGGTGGCTGCATGGCTGCAATGTTGCTCACAGCCAGCGCCGCTCCCTCTCGCAACAGTTCGCAGGCGATCTTCGGATGGAGATTCGAGGCGGCAAAGCGACCCAGCGACTGTTTGACAACCACCTTCGCAGCATGGGGCGCGATCAACTCCGCCTCCTGCACGGTCACGGCATCGCCGCTGACAAAAATAATCGGCACTCCGTAGTGGGCCGCAACCAGCGCATTGATGCCGGATTCGCCAACCACCTCGCCGTTGATGCGCACCTCCCAGATGGCGCCGGGGTTATAGGTGTGCGAGAGAACAGAGCGTTCCGCGCCAATCGAGCCATGATAGCTGACGAAGCAGACGCCGTCGAAGCTGGCATCCAGCCCCTCCATCATATATAAGGGCTTGTGCCTGCCCGTAATCAGCGTTGCGTTGCCCAGCAGGTCTTGCGGATGCAGGTTGCGCATGTAGTGGTGCGAGTCGTTGACGACAAACTCCGTCGCCCCGGCCTCCTGCGCCCCGCGAATCACCGCGTTGACCTCATCCGTGAGCAACTTTCGTCCCTGCTCATATTCAGCATTGCCCTCAATGATCTGCTCCCACGCCACAATCCCGCTTGTCCCCTCAAAATCGGTAGAAAGAAACAGTTTCACTGTTCATACTCCTTTTCACTTACCCTACGTCAAAAAAGCGAAGCCGGGGCCACCGGCGGCGCGGCAGATATCGATGCTGGCCTGCAAACCGGTGCGCGCCGGATATTGTTCGTTGACCGCCTGGCGCAGAGGCTCGACGGCTGAGGTGTGAACGAGATTGATGGTGCAGCCGCCGAAGCCGCCGCCGAGCATGCGCGCCCCCAGCACACCCGGTACCGAACGCGCAATCTCCACCAGCGTATCCAGTTCGGCGCAGCTTACCTCGTACTCGTCGCGCAAGCCAGCATGCCCCTGCCAGAGCAGGTTGCCGATAGCCTCGAAATCGCCCTCTTCCAGCAACTTCACCACCTGCAAAACGCGCTCATCCTCAGCAATAACATAACCCGCGCGCTTGCGTAAGACTTCTGGCAGCGCAGAGCCATAGCGCGCAAACTGCTGCGGCGATATATCGCGTAAGGCGCGAATGGATTGCACAGTCGCGTTCTCAGGTTCGTGTTGCATAATGGCCTCACGTAAAAGCTGTGTCGCCTCCTCACACTGGCGACGACGCTCGTTGTAGGCCGAGGAGGCCAGTTCGCGGCGCACGCCGGTATCGATGACGACCAGGGCAAGCTCCGGCGCGTCAAATCGCAAATAGCGGTAGTCCAGCGAGCGGCAATCAATGAGGACGGCATGCTGTGGACGGCCCAGGCACGAAGCCGCCTGGTCAAGAATGCCGGAACGCAGGCCAGAGGCGATATGCTCGGCTCGCTGGCAAAGGGCCGCCACCTGCATCGGCTGCAGCATCGCCCCTTGCTGACCAATGGTGAATCCTCCACTGGAAAATAAGGCAAAGGCATAAGCCGTCGCAACCTCCAGCGCGGCAGACGAACTCATACCGCCGCCCAGCGGCACATCTCCGCCGACAACGGCATCAAAGCCGGAAAGCGCAATACCTTCGCGGCGCAGTTCGGTCGCGACCCCCAGCACGTAACGCGCCCAGCCTGGAAGCGTGGCGCGCTGCCGCTCAAACGAACCCGGCAGGCCCTCAAGCGTGAACTGCGCATACGCTTGAAAATGCGCAGACCAGAGCCGCACCACCTGATCCGCTCGCGCTCGCCCGGCGAAAGCCGCCACCCGATCAACCGCGATGGGCAGGACAAAGCCATCATTATAATCTGTATGCTCACCGATCAAATTCACCCGCCCCGGCGCCCATGCCGCCCCCACAGGGCCACTATACTCCACATTATCATTCATGGCTATAAGAAATCGCTCCGCAGCGGCACGTGCCGGTTGTGGCAGCATAGCGGGCTTATTTATTTCCATGCTCATTCCCTGCTTTCACGATGGCCGCCCGTAGTTCCTGCGCCTTTTCGGCTGGCCGCGAGTCGTTCGTCCACTGGCTCCAGAGCGATTCTGAGGATGCTGCATATTTCAGCTTGCCGGGGGCGCGTCCGACGGCCTGGATTTCAACGTGAAGGTGAAAGCGGTCATCGGCAAGCTGGTGAATACCCAGCATATAGGGCATGGGAGCCATCGCCCCTTCATAGAGCGCGTTGTAGCCACGCACAACCTGCAGCAAGATGGCCGCGAGATCATGCAATTCCTGATCGCTCATCGCGCCCAGATTGGCGGCGTGGCGGCGCGGGTAAAGATGGGTTTCATAGGGATAACGGACGTATGGCGGCAGAAATGCCTGCCAGTTTTCGTTTGCCGCTACCTCGTATTCGCTGTCGGAGAGTTCCGCCCGCACGCGACAGAAGGGGCAGCCGCGCCCGGCAGCTTCCTCCTGCATAACGGTCTCCAGCTCACGCTCCAGCGTCGGCGGGACGACAGAGAGGCCAAACGTCTGACCATGTGGGTGGTGCTGTGTCTGTCCGATCGCTTCGCCGCTGTTCTCGAAGATCATCACGGCAGGGTAGCGCGCGGCAAGGTCACGGTAGAGGTCGCGCCAGAGACGGGTCACGGCATAGACCTCGTCGACGCTCAACTGCGTGAAGGTACGAGCATGCTCACGATTGTAGATAACGACATACGCCTCGCCCACCGGGGGCAGTAGCGGCGGGAAGTCGTTGGGATGCAGCCAGACCTGCGTCTCAGGACTCACTCTGCCTTCGGTGATGTCCGCGCAGAAAGGACAGTTGGTCGTTCCTTCGCGCCGGTTCATACGATGAGGCGCATTGACGACGTACTGACGCAAAATCGGATTCCAGATGAGAGGGGTCAACGACTCTTCCATATATTTCCTTTTTCAGAGTACATCATGATGGTGGCGAGCAGCCTGGCTTCCCATCAGCACACAGCGCCCTTTCGCGGCAAACGAGGTCAGCAGCGCGCCCTTATCTATTACACCGCCTTCTTCGTCTCCGGCAGCCAGCAGCCATTCGTTCCAGGTGATGCGATCGGTAAAAAGCGCCCAGGCAACCGGCGCGACCTGCGCTTTCGCCTGGCGCATAATCTCTAATGCGTCCTCTATCCCCGGCTCCAACTGCTGCACGGGCTTGAGGCCAGCCGCAGTCAGGGCCTCAAAAGTGCGCAGCGAGGCAATTTCGCCCTCCACTACTTCACAGACCACGCCCAGCAAAAGCTGTTCGGGTTCCAGCACGCTCCCTGTTTCCTCTCCCGCTTCGCTTTCCCATACACCGACCACCAGGGAGCAATGTGGGGGCAACTTGCTCAAAAAATCGTTAATTTGCCGCTTGCTCCAGCCATGCCAGGAGTAACTATCATCGTTCTGGGAGAGCCGGAGCGCGGCATCCAGCAGCGGGCGTACAGGCAGCCACAGGGACGAATCGGCATCCAGGGCCAGTAATTCTTCCGCAAACACGCTAAACTCCATCAAATTGATCATTCCAGCATCGCCTCTGATAAAGGCGATGCATATTTCAGTATACACTACAGGGTTATAGCATGCTATAATAGATGCGGTACTTTTGTGGCAGTTCGACTGGAAGCAGACCAGAGACAACGGACATGGATACGACCATCTTCTCTTATTTCCTGGCCGCACTGGGCGGCATCGGCATCAGTGGCCTGCTCGCGGCTACCATCTTTGTCCTGTGGTACTATCGCGGCAGCCGCACGTGGAGCTTTCGCTGGTACCAGCGCAACTGGCACCTGAAGCAACTGGCCGCGCTCGCCAGCCTGTTCTTCCTGGCAATGGTCGCCAGCTATGGTGTCTTACGCCAACCCTGGGCCTGGTTCTACCTGATCGCAGCGTTTCAGACGGGAACCTGGTGGCTGCGCTGCGTCATCACCAGCCGGGCTTAGCCGTCTGTGAGAGCATAGACGATTTGAAGAGAGAGCAACCGGCCACTAGATTCAGAGACAGGGAATGCGCTATAATGGGGGTAACGGTCTCTCCCTGTTACGGCACATGCCGAAATATCGGATGAGACCCGGTGGTAGCTATTTCGTCAGGGGATGGATACCAACTACTTACAATTAAGGAAGGTATATTGAAGTGCCGTGGTGTAAGTTTTTCATTCCAAAGATTGCTTCGCCTCGCATTAAACCGGGCGATCCTGAGTTAAACGAGCATATTATGTATGCGAAATGCATCAAGGGGCATGTGCTGGTCGACGCTAACGACTGGATTCTCTGTGAGAATTTGCCATCTCCTGAAGCAAGATGCTGGCAAGAAGGGGGAGAAACGCTCTTTACGTTGATGGCTCGCAAGCGCCGCGAGCAGGAAGGCGATACTATGAAAGAGCCTGAGAGCAAGTCGGAGCCAACGCGCACGACCTCTTGAAGTTGACATAGCATGCATACACCCTCGCCCTCATCGCTCTCTTTTCAGCCCGCGCCACAGCATCTCGCGCGGGTTCATTCCATTTTGTTGCAGTGGTATGCGGCTGAGCAGCGCGATCTGCCCTGGCGCGCTACCAGTGATCCCTACGCCATCCTGGTCTCTGAGATCATGCTCCAGCAGACGCAGGTAGACCGCGTGCTGCCCAAATACCGGCAGTTTCTGGCCGCTTTCCCCACGCTGGCCGATCTGGCAGCCGCTTCTACCGCCGATGTGATCTCCGTCTGGGTGCCGCTTGGCTACAACAGGCGCGCCATCAGCCTGCAAGTCATCGCCCGCCAGGTCATCGCCGAGTACGAGGGGCGCATCCCCGACACCATCGACGATCTGCTCAAGCTGAAGGGAGTTGGCCGCTATACCGCCGGGGCCATCGCCTGCTTTGCCTACCATAAGCAGGTGGCCACCGTCGATACCAACATCCGGCGCGTGCTACACCGCATCTTCCTGGGCCTGGAGCAGCCCGCCCCGAAACTCAACGACGCGCAGATGCTCGCGCTGGCCGAGCAGGTTCTGCCTGCCGGAGAAGCCTACAACTGGAATCAGGCGTTGATGGACCTCGGCGCGACGGTTTGCACCGGCGCGAATCCGCAGTGCGTCAGTTGCCCTCTGCAAACGGAGTGCCGCGCCTACAGCGAGATGAGCCAGTACAGCCTCTTTCCGTCGGGAACAGTGCTGCGTCAACTGCGCAAGGTAGCCGAAAAGAAGGCTGGCTATCAGACGCAGCCCTTCAAAACCACCAACCGCTATTTCCGGGGCCGCGTCGTCGCTTTCCTGCGCTCCCTGCCCAACGGCCAGCGTATCCCCCTGCTCGCGCTTGGCCCGCACATCAAGCCCGATTTTACGGACAAGGATTTGCCCTGGCTGCAAACACTTGTCAACGGGCTGGCAAAAGATGGGCTGGTGGATGAGACAGAGGATGGGATAAAACTGCCCTGATTGAATTCTCGTGCGTCAGAGGATTATAATTGGAACGAATACAGAAGCCAGTTTGCTCTGGTAAACCGTTCGCAAAACGATGATGTACTGACTATTATTTATCTGGAGGAATACAGCGTTGCGACTCAACAGTCTTGAAGAGATAGGCAGGCAATACCGGCACATTTTCCTCTCGCCCCACCTGGATGACGCGGTTTACTCCTGCGGCGGCACACTCGCCGTGCAGGTCAGCACCGGTTTGCGCCCGCTGGTCATTACGGTTTTCGCGGGTATTCCCCCCGCCGGACACCAGCTCAGCCCGTTCGCGCTACAGATACAGAAAGAGATGGGCTTCCGCGAGGATCCGACCGTTGTGATGGAGGCCCGGCGCAGGGAGGATGCAGCCGCCATGGATTTCCTGAAGTGCGATTACCTCTGGCTCGATTACCTCGACGCCATGTACCGGGGCAGCCCCGGCTACTACGCCAACCGCCAGCAGTTGATCGGCGGCGAGGTCAATTCCGCCGACCTGGTGATTGAGCGACAACTGGCGCAGGACTTGCTGGCCCTTCAGGAACGCCTGCCCGATACCGTCTGGTACGCGCCGCTGGGTGTGGGCCGACATGTCGATCACCAGATTGTCGCCTCCGCCGCCGACCGCCTCGTGCAGCGCAAAGCAGCCGTCAATTTCTACGAAGATTTCCCCTACGTGCTGCAACAGGGCGCGCTGGAGGCCCGCCTGCAAGAGATGGGCGGCGCGCTGGAACCCGCCTACGTAGAAATGTCCGAAATGCTCCCCCTGCGCGAAGAGGCATCCGCGATGTACGCCTCGCAGGTAGAGATGAACTTCGGCAGCGTCCAGAACATGCGCCGCGACATGTACAACTACACACATGGCATCCGCCCCGTGCAAACCGTCTGCCTGGAACGCTTCTGGGAAGTGTAAGCGCGGCGTTTGTTCGCAAGCCATACAACCTCATATCGAGGCCGGTGATTGGAGTCACCGGCCTCGTTCGTTGTAGAAAATGGAGATATCTTGAGAAAGTGGAGGCGGAATGAAGGGGATTGAAGGGCTAACGCTGGGACGCTACGAATTGAAACGGCTCATCGCACATGGAGGCATGGCGGAAGTCTATCTGGCCTATGACCGGCGCGTGCGCAGACAGGTCGCCATCAAGGTTCTCTATGGACGCGACGAATCGTTTGTGCGTCGTTTTGAACGCGAAGCGCGCGCGGTAGGCACACTTTCACACGCCCACATTCTGCCCCTCTACGACTTCGGCGAGCAGCGCCCCTGGTACTACCTTGTCATGCCCTACGTCGAGGGCGCCACGCTGCGCGACTACCTGCACAAAAAGCAGCGCCTGACGCTGCTGGAAGCCGCCAGCTTCGTCGACCAGATTGCCGGAGCCTTGCAACACGCTCACGATTCCGGCGTCATCCATCGCGATGTCAAGCCTTCCAACATCCTGCTGCGAGCCGATGGCTATGCCTACCTAGCGGACTTCGGCCTGGCGAAAGCCATGATAGGCGCGGAAGCCCTGACCAGCATCGGCGCCATCGTCGGCACGCCCGAATATACCGCGCCCGAACAATCCAACGGCATCAACGACTACCGCAGCGACATCTACTCGCTCGGCATCATCCTCTACCAGATGCTTACCGGGCAGGTTCCCTTCACGGCAGAATCGCCTGTTGCCGTTTCGCTCAAGCACATCCAGCTGGAGCCGACGCCGCCATCGCACATCAATAGCGACATCCCCCAGAGCATCGAGGCCGTCATCCTCAAGGCGCTGGCAAAAGACCCTGACGCCCGCTATCAGCAGGCCCAGGAACTCTCAACCGCCTACTGGAAAGCCCTGCACCACGAACAACTCTGGACAACCGACAAACTACCCGCTCAGGTACTCTTAGAAACGTCTGCGCCGAAAGGAAACCACACTGAAGAGACGCGACAAAACATTACTGTTCGCGAAAAGGCTCAATTTCCCTCAATACCTGCGAAAACGTCCCTGCGACTCAGCAAGACATCGCTGCTTGCCCTCATCTGCCTCATGCTCGCCGTCGCCGTTGTGCCGCTCAGTCTCGGCTGGCAGGCCGCGCACACGGCGAACATCAGGCCGACGCAGAGCGCGCAACAGGCAGTAACGCAGCAAGAGATCAGCGCCATGACCGCCACAGCGATTGCGCAGGCAACCTCGCAGGCGCAACTGCAGGCCACGCTGGCCGCTCAATCACAGGTGCAGGCTACAGCAGGCATCACCACCTCGCTCGGCGCGGGCCAGACGCTCTATGCCAACAGCATGACCACGCCCGGCGGCGGCTGGATCGACGATGGCTCGCAATGCTACTTCTCCCCGCAGGGCTACCATGTCCAGACCTACAGAGCGCATCTTGAAGCCTGGTGTTACTCCAACCAGCAGCAATTCTCCAACGTCGTCATCACCGTGCAGGCGCAACTGCTGCGCGGCGACACCTACGGCCTCGTCTTCCGCCTCAACCCATCGACCCGCGCCTTCTATGTCCTCGAACTCAACAAAGCGGGCCAGTACCGTTTTGTCAAAGCCAGCGGCAGCAACCCCCTCAACTGGCTCACCCTCATCGACTGGACGCCTTCCAGCGCCATCCACAGAGGCTATAACCAGACCAACACCTTCCTTGTCGTCGCCAGCGGCCCCCACTTCCGCTTCTACATCAACAAACAACTCATCCTCAACAACTTCACCGACCCCACCCCCTACCCCACCGGCCTCATCGGCCTCCTCGTCGGCGGCGATAGTCCAGAGGGTAGCGAGGCGGTGTTCAGCAACGTGTGGGTGTTTGAGAAGTGAGGCGCAAATCAATCAGTTGAGGTTGCAGTTTCCACCAGTAATGCAGAATTGCGTAGAAAGCGGCAATGATAGCCCAAAATTACCTGTTGGAAGTGAGCCATGACGTCCTGTATATGCAAGTCGTATAAATTAGAGGAGAGCGAATTTAGACAACATCGGCAAATAAATCCTGGCTTAGCGCGTCGGCGGCGCGCTAAAAGCCGCGTATAGTAGGGCCACTCCCCATAGGCGTTAACTTAAGGCCGCCGCAGGCCACCCGCAAGGGATGGCCCTACGAGAGACGCGACTGCACAGGCGGCACGAACGCGCGTCTCTCGTAGGGCCACCCCCTTAGGCGTCAACTTCAGGCCGCCGCAGGCCACCCGCAAGGGGTGGCCCTACGAGAGACGAACGTGTCGTAGGCCTTGTGGAGCGGTCGTATATAGTAGGGCCACCCCTTGCGGGTGGCCTGCGGCGTGCTCGCACCGGCTTAAGTTCACGCCTATGAGGGCCACCCCTTGCGGGTGGCCTGCCTGGCGCTCGCACTGGCTTCAGTTCACGCCTATGAGGGCCACTCCCTGCGCGGGCCTGGGGTGAGGCAGGACGGGGCAGGGAACAAATGACAGGGGCTTTTCTGTTCTCATTAATTGAGCAACGAAAGAACGCATTGGTGAAAAGAGGCATGAAAATTCATGAGTATAGAGAAAACGAAGCTTAGCCCGCTGACGGTGACGCCGCCAACGGCGCAGAGCGGCACTGGAAACGGGGCGGTGGCGACGCACCGGATTTATCTGAGCATGGGGTCGAATCTGGGAGACCGGCGCGGCAACCTGGCGGCGGCTATTCAGCGCCTGCATGCTTTGATGGAGATCGAAAAGGTCTCGTCTGTCTATGAAACGGAGCCGGTTGGTTATCTGGAACAACCTCGTTTCTTGAATATCGCCGTTGCCGGGATGACGCGACTTTCCCCCCAGGAGTTCCTGAAACGGGCTAAGGAGATAGAGGCCGCGCTGCGTCGGCAGGAAACGATTCGCAATGGGCCGCGCCCGATCGATATCGATATCATTTTCTATGATAACCTGACGCTCGATAGCGAACCGTTGACAATTCCCCATCCGCGTATGGCCGAGCGCGCGTTTGTGCTGGCTCCCCTGGCGGAGATTGCGCCGGAAGTGGTGCATCCGGCGCGAGGTAGCACAGCGCGCGAATTGCTGGCAGAGGTGCCGCAGGAGGGCGTGAAGAAAATAGCCCCCGATCTGACGATCAAGCTGGAACGCGATATTCAGAGCGAGCGGCCTGCCGTGCATGTGCGACTCGGCAAGACGGGCGTGGTCGGGCTGCGCCGGAGTATCTTCATCGGCAATAAGGGACAACAACAGCAATTTGATGTCACGTTTGATCTATATGCCGATCTGGACGCGAACCGTTCGGGCGTGCATATGTCGCGTTTCAGCGAAGCGTTAGAGGAGATGCTGGAAGAGACTGCCGCGACTCGCAGGGTGTGGCCGCAGCTTGAGGTGCTGGCCGAGCAACTGGCAAAGATCATCGCGCGGAAGCAGAAGGTTTCCCGCGCCGAAGTGTATCTGCATACCAGCTATCCCCTGGAGCGATGGACGCCGGTTTCCAGCCGCCGCTCGCAGGAAATCTATGGATTGCAGGCACAGGCGGTCGCGACCCGTCGGGGAACAAAGCGGCTGATTGGCGTTGAGGTAGAGGGCATGGTGGCCTGCCCCTGCGCGCAAGACATGGTGCATTCCTACACGCGCGTGCGCCTGGAGGAAGAAGGCTTTCCCGAAGATATGATTGAGAAGATGCTCAGCGTCACACCGCTGGCAACGCATAACCAGCGCGGGCGCGCTACACTCTTAATCGGCACAGACCAGAACATCGACGCCAGGGATTTAATCGACATTGTCGAGGGCGCGATGAGTTCCGAGAATTATGGACTGCTCAAGCGGCCAGACGAGTTGTACGTGGTCAATAAGGCACATGCCAACCCGCGCTTTGTGGAAGATGTCGTGCGCGACATCCTGCGCGCTGTGGTGGAGAAGTATGTTGACCTGCCCGACGAGACCTTTATATGGGTGGGCGAGCGCAACGAGGAGACCATCCACAAATACGATGTAGAGGCCGAAGCATGGGGTACGCTGGGTGAACTGCGCGCAGAAATCCTGCGTGATGAAGAGATCGAACACCACACCACAAAGGAAGAATGGCTGGCGGGGAAAAATACGCCCCTTGCCTCTTAACATTCCCCGGTGGACGTGCTATAATGCGGTACAAAGAGCTTTGTATACTGCCGGAGACGATGCAGCAAGTACAGGGCAAGAAAACTAGAAAAACATGGAGATAAGGTGGAAGGAGTTCTGCTAGACCCTGCTCAATTAGCAAGAGCTGCGGTTGATGCCGCTGCTGATAAAAAGGCGTCGGATATCATGTTGCTGGATGTCCATGAACTGACGCCCATCGCGGATTACTTCGTTATCTGTAGTGCGAACAATCCACGGCAGATCGAGGCCATTGCCGATGCGATAGACGAAGCATTGAGCAAACAGGGAGCCAGAGTGCTGCATCGCGAGGGTGATGCCGATACAGGCTGGCTTCTGCTCGACTTTGGTGACATCATCGTGCATATCTTTGGACAGAAGGAGCGGGAATACTACCGGCTCGAACGTCTGTGGAACCAGGCCAGGACGGTGGTCTACCTGCAATAGTTACAGCAGAAAAGGCGGTCAAAGATGACTTTTTTTCGGAATCGATTGTTTCTCGAAGGTATCGCGCTTGGTGGCATCTGCGGCATCGTGATTGGTTCGATCATCGCTTTTACCCTCGGTGAGAGCGGCATAGGAGCGGTACGCAAGCTGCTCGATGATCGCGCACGACGTAACGTGCCATTTGAGTATCTTTCCCAGTAACTCTATCCTGACCGGCAATAAAATACATGTGTAAGAGGTGGTTCCGTGCGGTATCTGGCTGTGGTTCTCGTCCCGCTCATGCTGTGTGGCATGCTGTTCGTGCGAGTCTCTCCCGCCAGTGCCAGCGGACCCACCCATGGATGCGCGCCTGCCATCCCTCCGACTGTATCCGGTTCTCCCGCTCCCGTTCCCGCAACTGCTGGCATCATTGCGCTCAACGAAATCTTACTCAATCCAGCTACCGCCTGGAATTGCTCAGATACGGCCGGCGCCAGTTCCCCGACCGATAGCTGGATCGAACTCTATAATCCACAGAGCCAGCCGCTCAATCTCTACTCAGGCCATGCCATGCTGGATACCGGCCCCGGCACAAACCCGTACTATTTCCCTCTGGGCGCTTCTATCGCCGCCCAGGGCTTCATGGTCATCTTCCCCTTCACCCGGCTCTCTTTCACCTCCAGCGTTACTTTAAGCGTGCGCCTCATTGTCAATGGCACAATTATCGATCAGGTGACCATTCCGCAGCTCAATCCCGATCAATCCTATGCTCGTATGCCCGATGGCAGCGGCAAATGGCAAATCACTGCCAGCCCCACCATCGATGCCAGTAACATGACGGGGCTGGTCACTCCTACGCCGACGCCTACGAAAAGCAGCGGCAATGGGAATACGAGCAGCGGCAATACCAGTAGCGGGACCAGTAATACAACAACCGGCAGTCAGACAAAGATCGTGAGCGGCGTTCAGCCTTCCTGGACAAAGATCACGCTTCCTGTCACGCCCACATCTCCCGCAGCCAACAATAGCAGCGCAGGCACGCCAACAACGCTTTCGACTCCCGCTTCCACGCCCGCTCCACAGACCGGCGACAGCTTTGATATCCCCAGGCGTATCATTGTGACACTGTTATTGATCGCGCTGGCGGCGACATTGTTCTGGTGCTGGCGACTTTTCACTTCCCCTTCAGCTTGACGCTCTCTTTCCGGGCATGATACGCCGGGAAAAAATCCACCAGAGAGAAAAGGTACCACAGCGATCATGACGACAACACAGACGAACGAGAGCCAGGCTGACACGTCTCCTACGGAACTCCATTTGCTTGTTTGCGTATTGCTCGGTACACGTGGTATCATGTCACTATATGATGGTGAAAGTTGATCAGTAGCAGTTATGGCTGCTTGCCAGCCGAACGAGGGTCTGTCATGAGCATCACCGAACTTTCTCCAACAACAGTAG
>Ga0209810_1001650_pt1 | contig 31907 bp, 25 predicted proteins | sample Coa_R1_7_FD_187159 | JGI IMG/M metagenome (GOLD analysis project Ga0209810, IMG submission 187159) | Surface soil microbial communities from Centralia Pennsylvania, which are recovering from an underground coalmine fire - Coalmine... | ecosystem: Environmental > Terrestrial > Soil > Unclassified... | reverse complement strand
TATCGCAACATGTGGAGGCGTTACATTAAACCGGATGGAGACAGGGCGCTGCGCGAGTTCCGCACCTTCGAGTGCGAGCAGATGTTGACCTCGATTGCTCGCACCCACGATCTCTGCCGCTCGACGCTCGCCCATATTAAACACTTCCTCGGAGGCGCATTTCGTTACGCCCGCCGACAAGGTGTGCTCGATTCTTCGAATCCCATGCGGGAAGTGGAGATTCCGAGGGCACGTGCCGCGAGTGAAACGCATGCCTACTCGCTCGAGGAAGAGGTTCGGATGCTCTCGATTCTTCCCGAACCCGCCGCGACGATTGTCGCCGTGGCCGCGTTCACGGGTGCACGCAAGGGTGAAATCCGGGGATTCGTTTGGGAGGGCTACGACGGTTACACCATCGAAGTAAAGCAGTCCGTATGGCGGAACCAGATCGGCGAGCCAAAAAGGGAAAAGAGCAAAGGAACCATTCCGGTGATCGCACAGTTGAGACTTTTTCTCGACCGGCACCGGGCTTCGTCGGGAAATCCTTCGCAGGGATTTATTTTCCGAAATCTCTGGGGGAACCCGTTGAATCTCGACCTGCTGGTGAGAGAAGTGATTCGGCCCGCACTCGAAGCGGAGAAGATTCCGTGGCACGGCTGGCACGCGTTTCGGCGCGGACTGGCTACGAATCTTCACCGGCTTGGCGTCTCCGACAAAGTCATTCAGCAAATTCTGCGTCACGCGAATGTGACCACCACGATCAACATTTACGTGAAGATGGTCACGCGGGACGCGGAAGAAGCGATGAAAAAGTTGGAGTCGAACTGTTCCCTAGTTGTTCCCCAAACTGTTCCCCAATTAAGGTTCGAGTCGGCGAATTTGGGAACGGGAATGGCGGAGCAGAGTGCGCGTAATGCCTTGACGCTAGAAGCAGTTAGGGGAAATCTGGCGGAGAGGGGGGGATTCGAACCCCCGGTACCGGTTTTAGCCAGTACAACGGTTTAGCAAACCGCCGCCTTCAGCCTCTCGGCCACCTCTCCGGCGATTGTTTTCAGTAGTTTAGCACAAACAACTTACTTCACCTGCTGAACAGTTGCTGAACATTTGTGGAAATTGTCCAAAGTCGCCTCCAGACTCTTCATCGCCGCCAATACGGAGGGATCGAAGGCCTTGATGTAACGTTCTTTGGTGACGTGCGGCTTTGCATGACGCAGGATGCGCTGGACGACCTTATCGTTCGCGCCCAGTTCATACAGGTTCGATGCAGAATTTTTGCTTCCAGTTCCGGAGGCGTCAGGCTGGGCTTGCGCGGTTTGCGCCGGGTCCTTCTCCTTTAGGTAAGAATTCAGTCTTCGACAAACCGCCGCGTGCCGTTGCGATCTTCAGCGAGAGCCATCCGGGGTTTTTGTGGCCGTTGACGACAACGCGAACTCCTGCGCACGCGTATGGCCTTGCGCGACCTGCGTTCCGGCCTCAAGCATCGCATCCACGCAGCAGTGGATGGTTACGGCTTGCACACGGATTCCATCACCGATCTCTTTGGACGCCGGGGCCGTGAATCCCTTGCGACTCGCCTAGCTGAGTTCCCTCCCGAGACAGCACGTATGGCGGAAGTTCAGCTTTGTGCTCTCGCCCACATCGAGACCATCGAACAGCGCATCATGCGGAAATTGCACCTACTCCCGAAGTCCAACTCTTACTTAGCGTACCCGGCGTCGGCGAGATTCTTGCGCCGGTCATCGGGCTGGAGATCGGCGATGTGAACCGTTTCCCGCGCGCCGAAGCTTCCGCGACGACCGATCAAGCAAACGGCAAGGGCGATCCTCACGCCTGCACAGTTTGTGCAGCTGAGAGATCGGCTCCAGGAACCTGCTCGTTCGGTTGCGACACTGCTGGTCCTCACAGGACTTCGAATCGGAGAGCTGCTGGCTCTCCGTTGGAAATCCGTGGATTTGGAAGGAGGTATTCTGCGGGTCGTGGAGACTGTCTACGACGGGCATTTCGACACGCCGAAGCCACAGCGAAGCGCACGGCTCATTCCGCTTGGCCCGGAAGCATGCGTTGTGCTTGCAGCGCAGCGATCAGCAAACGTCCAGCTAGACAGTCTTCGAGAAGTCTATCTGCACGCCATACCGGAAGATCAGCGCCGGGCCGTGGCGGGCGTCGAAGCTCTCGTATTTGGACTCAATCGGACTCAAATTGCGAACGCTTCACAGCCGCGTGCGTAGTTAAGTTGTTGATTCTGCGGGATGGGAATGGTCGGGGCGAGTGGATTTGAACCACCGACCTCCTGGTCCCGAACCAGGCGCGCTAGCCAGGCTGCGCTACGCCCCGACGATTGCTGTATATCAGTCTACGATGGCCAAACGAGGACCGCAACCGCGGCCCGCGCTCGGACGAACAGCCAGAACGGCGATTCGCGATTTAAGCGGGTCATGAGCCTGCGGATCATGAGCCGGCTCAGGTCGTGACGGCTTCGCCCGCGCGTGGATACCCAGTCATGCAATCGTATGAAGGAACGGCTCATGGCGGCATTTCGTCGTATCGAGGGAACAGATGCGCCGCATCAAAAAAACTCATGCTTTTGGGCTGTGTTTCATCGCGCAGCGCGATTGCTTTCCTTGCGCTCGCCCAGTATAGTGGGACGATGATGCGGAACTCCAACCAGAACTGCCCGGCACACGCGAGCTGCATGTGTTGTTGCCGGCGTGTGCGTTCTGGTGAGGGGAGGCTCGTGACGTAGCATCGGTCTCATTCGAGCTGTTTGAACCCACCGCCGGAATCGCACCTGGCTGGTGGGTTTTGTGTTTTCAGGGCGTCTTTCGAAGAGCATGCGGGGTCCTTATGTCAATCGCAGTCACGGAAGAGAATCGTTCAACCGCGCGGGAAGCCTTGCCGGCTTCCGCGGAGTTTCCAGGCAAATCGCTCAACCACCTCCAAGCGCTGGAGGCGGAAAGCATCTATATCCTGCGCGAGGCGGCCGCGGAGTTTGCGCGCCCGGTGATGCTTTACTCCATCGGGAAGGACTCCTCGGTGATGCTGCGCCTTGCGCAGAAGGCGTTTTATCCCGGCAAGATCCCGTTTCCGCTGCTGCATATCGATACCGGCTACAAGTTCCCGGAGATGATCGAATTTCGTGACCGCTACACGACGGAGCTCGGCGCCGAACTCATCGTGCAGCAGAACCGTCAGGCGCTCGAAGCCGGGGCGAATCCCTTTGCGCTCGGCACTCAGAAGTGCTGCGGATTGCTGAAGACACGGGCGCTTCTCGATGCCCTTGCAGCCGGCAATTTCACCGCCGCTTTCGGGGGAGCGCGGCGCGACGAGGAAAAATCCCGCGCAAAGGAGCGCGTCTATTCCTTCCGCGACGTTCACGGCCAATGGGACCCGAAAAACCAGCGTCCCGAGCTCTGGAACATTTTTAATTCCCGCATTGACCAGGGCGAAAGCATTCGCGTTTTTCCCCTCTCGAACTGGACGGAGCTGGATGTTTGGCTCTACATCCACACGGAGAACATTCCCATCGTTCCGCTCTACTACGCGCGCGAACGTGAAGTCGCCGAGCGCAACGGTTCGCTCATCGTCATCTCCTCGAGAGATCAGCTCCTGCCGGGAGAGAGGACAACTTTTGTGAAATGCCGCATGCGTTCCCTCGGCTGCATGCCGTGCACCGGCGCCATCCGCTCGGAAGCCGAAACCGTCCCGCAAATTATCGAGGAGATGCTCTCCTTCCGGCGTTCGGAACGCGAAAACCGCGTCATAGACCACGACGAGGAAGGCTCCATGGAACTCAAAAAGCGCGAGGGCTATTTCTGATGCCCGCGACAGCAGAAAGCGAAAGCATCGGCTTGGAGCGCTTTCTCGCGCTCGAGCAAGACAAGGAATTGCTGCGCTTTACGACCGCCGGGAGCGTGGATGACGGCAAATCCACACTGATCGGCCGGCTGCTCCACGATTGCCGCGCGATCTACGAGGACCAGCTCACCTCCGTGCGGAAAAGCCGCGTCAACCGCTCCGGCAAAGCGATCGACCTTTCTTTGCTGACGGATGGCTTGCGGGCCGAGCGCGAACAGGGCATCACCATTGACGTTGCTTACCGCTATTTCAGCACCGCGCGCCGGAAATTCATCATCGCCGATACTCCGGGACATGAGCAGTACACCCGCAACATGGCCACCGGCGCTTCCACCGCCGACCTGGCCGTGATTCTGATTGACGCTTCCAAGGGTCTCCTTCCGCAAACGCGCCGCCATGCTTACATCGCATCGCTGCTCGGAATTTCGCGCGTGCTCGCCGCCGTGAACAAGATGGACGTGGTCGCCTACCGAGAGGAGGTGTTCTCCCGGTTGCGCGAGGACTTTTTGGCGCTCGCCCGTCGTCTGGGAATCACGGCGGTTCAGTGCATCCCGGTGAGCGCGCTCGAAGGAGACAACGTCGTCACGCGCGGGGAAAACATGCCGTGGTATTCCGGTCCGACTCTACTCGAGCACCTGGAAACCGTTCCCCTCCGCGGCAACACAGGAATGCAAGCTCTGCGGTTCCCGATTCAAACGGTGATTCGTCCACACGGAGGCTTCCGCGGCTTTGCCGGACGCATCGCAGCCGGCTTGGTTCGTCCCGGAGATGCGGTACTGGCGCTTCCCTCGCGGCAGCGCGCGCGCGTGGAATCCATCGCCACATTTGACGGCCAGCTCGGATGCGCCGGCGTCTCGCAGTCGGTAACACTCACCTTGACGGAAGAGATCGATCTCAGCCGCGGCGACATGTTGGTCTCTCCGGACTCGCCGCCGCATGTTTCCGCCCGATTCAGCGCCATGGTCGTTTGGCTGCACGCGACTCCACTCGAATTGGATCGCGTTTATCTGGCGAAACACGCAAGCCGCTACGTCAAAGCCAAAGCGACCCGGCTTCGTTTTCGCGTGGACATCGACACGCTGGCCGAGCGTTCCGCCGATACGCTTGAAATGAACGGGATCGCTTCGGTCGAGTTCGAGACCACACAACCGCTCTTCTTCGATTCCTATGAACGCAACAGGGTTACCGGCAGCTTGATCCTGATTGATCCGGTGACGAACGCGACGGTCGGTGCCGCGATGATTCGTGAAGCTCTGCCGGACCCAGCCGGAACGCCTCGCGCCGGAGCTTTTGAAAGGCGTCACGCGGCCGCGACGGAACACCAAGTCACGCTCGAAGAACGCGTTGCGCGACGCCAGCACCGGCCGGCAATTTTCGTCTTGGCCTCGAGCCGCGCAAATGCCGAGGCGCTTGAGCGCGCTCTCTTCAGCCGCGGGTTCGACACGGCCCTTTTCGCCCTTCACGAGATTCCTGTGGCTGCCCGGCGCGCCTTCTTCTCGGCTCTCTGGAACTTGGGCATCGTGATCCTTGCGTGCAGCGGAAGCGAGGCCGGCGACGGCGAATTCTGGCCGCGAGATCGCGAACTTTTCCACGAGCTGGCCGGCGAGTCCTTTTTTGACCTTGCCGGCGAGAATGCGCGCGGCGGCGATATCCGGCAGGAGTTCGATCGTGTGCTCCGCATCGCGGAAACTCTGCGCTCGAAATCCGGCGGTTCGGAAACGCGGGAGGAATGAAATGACCACGCAGGACCTTTGGGACCACCTCGAACACAATTCCGCGGAGGAAGTCATCGATTTCATTCTCGCGAAGCATTCGCCCGAGCGCGCCTGCTTCACCTGCAGCTTTCAAGCCGAGGACATCGTGGTTTTGCATCTTTTGCGGAAGCGCGTGCCGCGGATTCCCGTGCTCTTTTTGGAAACCGGATATCACTTCGCGCAAACGTACGAGTTTCGCGACCAGCTCGCGCGTGACTGGAAACTGAATCTCGTCAATGTGATTCCAGCCCAAACCGTGGCGGAGCAGGAATCGGAGCTAGGCGTGCTCTATCGCGATGATCCCACACGCTGCTGCCAGCTTCGCAAGGTTGATCCGCTGCTGCGAGCGCTCGAACCTTTCGAGACCTGGTTCACGGGATTGCGCCGCGAGCAGTCCATCACGCGGAAACATTTGAAAAAGGCCGAGCTACACCGTCTGCCGGCGGGCAAAGTGCTGACCAAGGTCAATCCGCTGGCGGATTGGTCCTGGGGCCAGGTCTGGGAGTACACCGGCAAACACGGCCTGAGCTATTTGCCGCAATACGACCTGGGATATCTCAGCATCGGCTGCGAGCCGTGCACCGCGGTGCCGGAAGACCCCGCAAATCCGAGATCGGGGCGCTGGGGCGGACGCAAACTCGAATGCGGTATTCACACCTTCTCGGAGCGCTCGCAATGATTCACGCGCTCCTCGGCTTTCTGATCGCACTCTCTGTCGGCCTCACAGGCATTGGCGGCGGCAGCTTTACAGTACCGGCGCTCCTGCTGATTGCGGGCCTTCCGCCGGCCGATGCGGTGGGCACCACGTTTGTCTTCGCCGGCGCGCTGCGGCTGATTGCCGCGCCGTTCTACATCGCGGCGCGCCAGGTGCACTCGCGATATTTTCGGCTGCTGCTCCTTGGTGCGATTCCCGGCCTGGTGCTCGGCATGCTCGCGCTGCACCAATTTTCCAAGCGCGACAGCAACGCCGCTATCATCCTGCTGGTTGGCATTCTCCTGACGGTTTCTTCGGGAATTTCCTTTGTGCCACGCGCGCAGGTCCCGGAGTTCGCAAGAAACAATTCGCATTGGCTGCCGTGGCTTGCGTTTCCCATTGGGGTGGAGTCCGGATTCTCCTCCGCCGGAGCGGGCGCTCTCGGAACCGTGCTGCTGCTGAATTATTCCGAGATGTCTCCGGCGCAGGTGGTTGGCACGGACCTGGTGTTCGGTCTGGTTCTCGCGGCGATCGGCACGGCTCTTCATTGGACGCTCGGGTCCATCAGTGCACCGATTCTGGCGCAACTTCTGCTTGGCGGAGTTCCGGGAGTTGTGCTCGGCTGCGCGCTTTCCCGAAGGCTTCCGGCGCAAAAGCTGAAAGCGGTGGTCGCGGTAATCGCGGTGTGCGCCGGCCTGCAATTGGTCTGGTCCGGCGCGCGGAGTCTCGCGTCGCGAAACGCAGCCGGCGGCGGGACTCCGGTGCGAGCGGCAGCCTTGCATCCATAGCGCCGGCGATGCAGCCAAGAGCGAGAGAGGCAGCCTCGCTCGCCCGACCCGCTCTGGTTCGGGCAGTACTCCAGGGATCTATTCCGGAACGAGGAGAGGTCCCGCCCCTTGTCCTTTTTTTCCAGTGCCGCTGCGCTCAGGGCCCTGTTGCCGAATGCCCTCCCAGAACGCGCGTGCGGATTCCGGGGCAATCCCGTTCAGTGGGGGGAGGCAGTGGCGTAGGCGAGGAGGATCTGGGAGAGGCGGTACTGATAGCGGGCGTCGGTGACGTCGATATCGGCCTGGGTTTTCTGGAGCTGGGCCTGGCTCAGCTCGACAATGGAGCCGAGGCCGAGATTGTAGCGGGAACGCGAAAGGTTGATGGCCAGAGTGGCTTCCTCCTCGAGCTGCTGAGTGACCGAGAGGCGTTCGAAAGCCCGGTTGGTGTCCTGCCAGGCGTCGCGAACGTCGCGAGCAATGCTGTTGCGGAGGTCGCTGAGGCGCTGGCGATTAACTTCGGTTTGCAGGTCAGCGGATTTGGCACGAGCGTTATAGAGGAAGCCGTTAAAGACGGGAATGTTGATGTTGACTCCGGCGGCGCCATACCAATTGGGGATATGCGGATCGCGAATAGGAGCTTCTCCGACGACGCCGAGCGCGCTGACGGTGGGCATCCAGAGGTCGTGCTCGGCCCGGGCGTATTTCTGCGCGGACTCGACCTGGGCTTGCAGCGAAGCGATTTCCGGCCGCTGCTGCATCGCTGCCTGAATGAGCGGGGCGACATCGGGCGCGGGCGGCGCGATAGTGAACTGCTCCTCAACAGGCGCGAAGTTCTGGATATCGGGGTAGCCCAGGACGGCGGAGAGCTGGGCGAGCGCAGCCATAGCGCTATTCTGGGCCTCAAGAAGCAGGAGCTTGCCGCGAGCGAGATCGACCCGCGCGAAGCTGAGGTCTAGATCGGACTTAAGCTTGGCTTTGGTGAGCGCGCCGATTTGATCGACCATAGTCTGCCGGGCTTTGACGGTCTCCTGTGCGACCAGGACGAGAGCATTGTTATCGAGCACGTTGTAGAAGGCCTGGTCAACCACGAGGATGATCTGGTCGCGTGTGGCGATGGCGTTCTGGTCAGCGGCGGCGGCCTGGAACTTGGAGCTGGAAAGCAGATTGGTAGTGCGCCCGAAGTCCGTGATGAGCTGGCTGACGGTGGCGCCTTCGGAGACGCGAGGGAAAATGACGGGGTTATTGAGGGCGCCGGCCGCAACGCGGCTGCCGGCGTTCGCACCGACTCCTGTGATGCTGAGGAAAGCATTCGGAAGCAGCGCCGAGCGGCTCTCCGTAACAAATTGGTGCGACTGCAGCGCGAGGAGCTTGCCAACGGTAATCTGAGGATTGTTCTTCAGAGCGATGCTCTCGGCTTCCTGCAGGGTCAGCGGCTTAGGCGTGCCGGGAAGTCCCGTGTTGGCGGCAGGCGTTTGGGACTGTGCCAGCGGGGGCTGGAGGGGCTGCTGAGGCGCTTGCTGGCTGAGGGACGAAGTCGAAGGCGGCTGCTGGCTTCCCTGGGGTGACTCGGCGCCGAGCGAAGCAGCGGATACACAAATCACGGCAAGGGCGCGGAGAAGAGAGCGCATTAGGCCTGGGCCTCCCCGGTGGAATGGCTTTCCTTGTGGTGGATCACCAGATACGCGGCCGGAACCAGATAGACCGTAACGACGACCGAGACGAGCAGTCCGCCGATGATGGCGCGGGCCAACGGAGCGTATTGTTCGCTGCCAGCTTCGATGCCGACAGCCATGGGAATGAGACCGAGGAGAGTCGCCAGAGAGGTCATCAGAATCGGCCGGAGACGGAGCCGGGAAGCGAGCGAAACGGCTTCCTTAAGCGGCTTGCCATCGTGGTGGAGATGACGCGCGAACTCGACGATGAGAATACTGTTCGAGACCACGATGCCCACCATCATCACCACGCCCATCAGAGACATGACGTTGAGAGTGGTCTTGGTGGCCAGCAAGAAAAGGAGAACACCGGCGAGGCCGGGCGGGACGGCGAGAAGGATGATGAATGGGTCGGTCCACGAGGCGAACTGAGCAACAAGGACAAGATAAACGAGCACGACGGCGAGAATCAGGCCAATCCCGAAGCTGGAGAAGGACGCACGCATGCCCTGCACCGATCCGCGGAGATTGACGCGCACCCCTTCCGGGAGATTGGTGTGCTGGATGATGTCCTCGATTTGCGAGGTGATCTTGCCGAGATCTTCCTTTTTGGGCGCGACGTAGAGATCAATGACGCGGAAGAGCTGGTAGTGGTCGACTTCCGTCGGCGAAGCAATGGGAGCGACGCTGACCACCGAATCGAGATAGGTGGGCTGCGTGATTCGCGGGCCGCGGAGCGGAATATCTTTGAGATCCGTCATGGTTTTGACGGCGTCCTCGGGGTACTGGACGGTCAGGAGATAGGGGTTGCCGCTTTTGGGGTCAATCCAATAGTTGGGGGCGATCATGCCGTTTGAGGTGAGAGCAGTGATGACGTTGTCCACGATTTCCTTTTGCGAAAGGCCGAGCTGAGCGGCCTTTTCGCGGTCGACATTGAGCTGAAGAGCAGGGTAGTCAATGTCCTGGGGAATGAGCACGTCGCTCACGCCGGAGAGCCGGCGGGTCTTGGCGGCTATCTCCGAGGCAACCGAGTAGGCCGCTTTCATGTTGTTGCCGCTGACCTGGACGTCGATCGGAGCGGGAAGGCCGAGATTCAGAACGGCGTCCACAAGGCCGCCGGACTGAAAGTAAACACTGAGCTGCGGGAGCTGCTGCTCGATTTTCGAACGAACACGGCGCATGTATTCATAGCTTCCGACTTTGTGACCTTCGCGAAGGCTGGCTTGAACGAAGGCGGTGTGAGGAGCAGAGTTGGGAGTGTAGATGGCGGAAAAATCCGTGGTGATGCCGATGTTGGAAACGATGATCTGCAGTTCGTTCTTCGGGACGACCTCACGGATTATGTCCTCGACCTGCTTGACGTATTGCTCGGTGAGCTCCACGCGCGTGCCGGTGGGCGCTTTGAGGTTGATGACGAACTGGCCGGCATCGGTGCGCGGGAAAAAGGCGACGCCGAGAAACGGATAGAGGGCGAACACGAGGAGCGAAGCGCCGAACAGCGCGGTGGCGGTGGCCAGGGGGCGCAGCAGCGACGTGCTGAGAGACCGGTCGTAGCGATGGAGCATGCGCTCGAAGTGGTGGTCGAATTTTTTGGAGATGCGGCCGAAGCGGGCTTCGATGGAACCTTCGCCGACTTCCTCGTCCGCCTGATGCTTCTGGATGAGCTTTGCGCAGAAGAGCGGCACGACGGTCATGGCCACGACGTAAGAAGCAAATAGAGAGAGCACGACCGCGGAAGCGAGAGCGACGAAGAGGAAGCGGCTGACTCCATAGAGGAAAATTACCGGGAAAAAGACAATGGCCGTGGCGATCGTGGCGGCGAGCACGGCCAAGGCGACTTCGTTGCCGCCTTTTTCGGCGGCGACCTCCGGCGGTTCGCCCATTTCCAGATGGCGAAAAATGTTTTCGAGCACGATGACGGAGTTATCGATGAGCCGGGAAAACGCGAGCGCGAGGCCCCCGAGAACCATGGTGTTGACGGTGCCGCCAAAGGCGCCGATGGCGAGAAACGCGGCGAGCGCCGATAGGGGAATGGAGAGGAAGACGGCAGCGGTGGCGCGAAAGCTGCCGAGGAAAAGCAGAATCATAAGCCCGGTAAGAACCAGGCCAATGGCGCCTTCGCGAACCAGATTGCTGATGGCGGTCCGCACAAAGACGGATTGGTCGAATACGACGCGAGTGATGAGCTGTTTGGGAATATCGACGAGGTGCTTGAGCGCTTCCTGAATGCCGGAAACAACCGCGAGCGTGTTCGTATCGCCGCCCTGCTTGAGAATGGGGAGATACACCGACGGCTGCCCATCCACGCGAACAATATTGGTTTGGATGGCTTGGGCGTCAATGGCTTTCCCGATGTCGGCGACCATTACCGAGGACTGGCCGACGGTTTTGAGGGGCATCGTATTGATCATGCTGGGGGAGGGAACCTGGGCGTTGGAGTAGAGGTTGTAGTCGTAAGGGCCGATCTTGACGTCGCCCGCGGGAAGAATGAGGTTGCTTTCGTTGATCTCGCGGACCACGTCCATTGGGCTGAGTTGGTGGGCCTGGAGCTTGAGCGGATCGACGTAAACCATGATTTGGCGGTACTTGCCGCCAAACGGCTGGGGAACCGATGCGCCAGGGACGTTCGCGATCTGGTTGCGGACGTTGTACTGGCCCAGATCGTGCAACTGCGTTTCGTTAAGGCCCTGGCCCTTAAGGGTAATGAGGCAAACCGGGAGACTCGATGCGTCGAATTTCAGAACGACAGGTGGGAGCGTGCCCGGGGGCAGGCGGCGCAAGTCGGCCATGGCGAGATTGGAGACGGTGCTGAGGTCCGCGTCGGCGTTTGTGCCGGGCTGAAAGTAGATTTTGATGAGGCTGACCCCGGGCAAGGAACGCGACTCGATGTGATCCACGCCGCTCGCGAGCGTGAAAAAGCGCTCAAAGGGATTGGTGATATTGGTTTCGATCTGCTGCGGGGGCATGCCGGAATAGAAGGTGGCGACGACAACGACCGGGATATTGATCGGCGGGAACAGGTCAACGGGCATGCGAACGAGCGTGACCGTGCCCACGATGGCGATCATTAAGCAGCAGACGATGATGAAAAAGGGGTTGCGAATCGAAAAACCGGACATCAGCTGGCTCCGCCGTCCGTGTTGGGCACGGAAACTTCCTTGGCTTGGACCTTCTGGCCAGCGCGAAACTGGCTGCGGCTGCCGATCACAACGCGGTCCTGCGTGGTGAGACCGGAGAGAACTTCAACCATGGTCTTGCCCTGAATGCCGAGCGTGACGGACCGCTCTGCGAGCAGACCATTTGAATCGGCCACGAGCACCGTCGCGTCACTGCCATTCTGCGAGACGGCCTCGATGGGGATGAGAAGCGCGTCTTTTTTGGCGGCAAGAACGAGAGCGGTTTCCGTGTACATGCCCGGCATAAGACGGCCGTCTTTATTGGCGAAATCGATTTCCGTTTCCATCGTGCGCGTTTGCATATCGAGCGAGTCGGCGAAACGCGAAACTTTCCCGACAAAGTCCTGATTCAGGGCTTGCACGCGGACCTTTACGGGGTCGCCGACGTGAATCTGGGCGGCAACGGATTCGGGAATCGGAAGCACGAGGCGCAGTTTCGAGACTTCAGCTAAGCGGACCACGGGCATGGACTGGGTGCTGGAGTTCGTGCCAGCGGCGATGAGCGCGCCCGTATCGGCGTAGCGCGTGGTGATGACGCCGGAGAACGGAGCAACAATGCGGGTGTAATTGGCCATGGCGGCGTACTGTTTTTTGCTGGCCTCAGCGACCTCGAGAGCCTGCTGCGCCGCGGAGAGCGCCGCCTGAGCACTCGAGACTTGCGCTTCGCCTTCGAGGTCCTTGGCTTCGGCATCGTCCACTTCCTGCTGGGCAACCAGGCCTTGCTGCTGCTCGGCGGCCTGGCTGAGGCGCTTGTACATCGCGTGCGCCGCTGCATGAGCGGATTTGGCGCGATCGAGATCGCCTTGGGCGCGCCGGATTTCCTGCTGCGAGCGGCGGACAGCGGCATCGGCGCCCGCGAGCTGAGCGTTCAATTCAGGCACTTCCAGGATGGCGAGGACCTGGCCCTCCTTCACGTGATCGCCGACGTCAACGTAGATGTTGCGGATATAACCGGCCACCTTGGCGTGTACGTCCACGTCCTGGAACGGCTTGAAATTTCCGGCCACCGTCAGGGTGTTCCGGATGGGACCCCGCGTGACGCGTACCACGGCGGCGGTCTGCAAGGTTCCCGCGGCAGCATCGGCGTCCGCCGCCTCGGTGGCGGACTTACCCTGCCAGCGCCAAGCGACGAAAACCGCGGCAAGCAAGGCGGCGGCACCAAACCACCAGATTTTGTTTTTCATGCGACTGGCTACCTTTCCGGTCTCACCGCGAATCCGCTCTTATGGAAAAAGCGGAAAGTACAAGCACAGGGCAGCAATCCCGGCCGCGAGACACTAAAGGAAGTTCCCAAGGCCCAGGAGCCGAGACTATACGCCGCTTTCGTCGGCGGCAAACGGCGCTGATCAAAGCGTCAGAGCGACACAGGGGCAGGCGGAGGCCGGGACCACGGACTTCTTGACAGCAACGGATCTGCTGGGATCGATACCTTTGTTGCGCGGGCCGGAAGGGACGGAGGTTGCGAGAGGTCCGGAGCGATGAGCGGCGAAAATACTCTCGCGGCAGGCACGAGGTGATCGACGCATTCGGTGCTTCGGAATCTCACGAGTTCGGAAGAAGCGACGCTGGCGCGGTAACTCCCGGGATGAGAGACGGAAAGGCTGAAATTCGATCCGGAGACCGCGAGAAACGGATTGTAGAGCAGGGAAAGCGCAACAAGAACCGAAACACACAGGGTCCGCCGGACCGCCGGCCGCGCACTGGATTCAACGTAAAGCATCGTCTCTTCTAGAACGATAGTAAGAATGCGAACAGGGGTCAAGCGGATGCTTGCGGAATGCGCGAGGGCGTTGTTTTAACGACACGTCCGGCACGGTCCCCAGGGCCGAGGCCTTTGCCGTCTTAACTAGCGGCCGTGGCGCAGATACGCATCGGTCTTGTTCAGCCAGTCTTGCCGCGGCGGGTGGAAGACATCGAGATCGACCGTGTCTTCCAGGGCCCAGGCTTCATGGGGCATGTGGGGCGGAATGCAGAGGACCTCGCCGGCGCGAACGATGATCTCCTTGCCGTCAATGGCGAATTTCAGCGCGCCCTCAAGAATGTAGGTGACCTGCTCGTTGTGATGATTATGGAGCGGCACGTGCGCGCCCTTTTTCATAAGAACGCGGGCAAGCATGATCTGATCGCCAACGACCATTTCGCGTTCAATCAGGGGATTGAGTTTTTCGCGTTCGACTTGCTTCCACGGGATGTATTTCAAGGGCACGGCGCTCATTTCATGTCTCCGTAGAGTTTGGCGGCGTTGTCGTGCAGATACATGCGAGCAAGCTCGAGAGCACGCGCTTCGCTGAACGCGCCTTCGGCGACAAGTTCCGCAAGCGCGGCGGCAACCGCGGTGCGGGCGGAACGCACGGCGAGCCAGAAGGTTTCCTCGGCGCCGACGGCGTCGTTAAACGGGAAGGCATCGGAGCCGAACATCATGCGCTCGGGATAGAGCGAGATCCACTGCTTGAGAATATTTTTCAGCTCGGAGGGATAGACGTAATAGCCCATCAGCGAGGAATCGGTATAGACGTTTTTAGCGGCGGTGAGCCAAATCATTTCGAGCGTGTGCGGGTAGCCTCCATGAATGAGGACGAAATTAATATTGTGGTAGCGGGGATCGCGGAGAACGTTTTCCAGATTGAGGGGATTGCCGTTGCGCAGACTGAAGTAGTCGCCGATACCCACGGCGCTGTGGAAGTGGACGGGCAGATTCAGCTTGCCCGCCTGGTCGATGAGAACGCGGAAGATGTAATCCTGGAAGAGACGGTAGTCGGCTTCGCTGGGGACGCCGCCCGCGTGGTAGCGCTCGTAAATCGCGGCCGCTTGGGCGCGGGGAGGATCGCTGAAATAGAGACTGCGGAAATAGGCGGCCTCGAATTTCATCGCCACGGCGCCCTTTTTCTTGTTATCGGTCAGGGTCTGGCGGACGAAGGCTTCGTAACCGGCGAGATCGGCGGGAAGAGCGGCAAGGTGCTCCTGCTGCATGTAGCGGTGAAGAACTTTCTCCTGGAGCGGGATGTAAACGCCCATGTCGGAGTTTTTGCCGGTCTGATCGCGGTTATCGAGCGGGAAGAGGAAGGAATCAACGAAGAAAACCCAGTGGAAGCGCTTGGGATCGAGATAAGGAGCGAGCGCGACGCGATTGGCCAGGCAGGTTTCGATGTTGAGCTTGTCGAGGATGCCGTCCCAGTAGGCGGTGCCGCCGTCTTTTTCCGCAGCTTTCTTCTTGTCGATGAGCCATTTGGCGTGCTCGGGCTGGAAGTCATCGTAGGGATAGCCGAAGAGCGATTTTGCGGCGGCGACAAACTCGGGATTGTCGTCGCGAAGCCGAACCACGGAGCTTTCGCCCGGCGGAGCGGCCTGGGCATCCATATCGGAGTCGTCCGGGAAGGTCGCGTGAGAGTGATTGTCGTAGATGGGGATTTTGTTGATCCGCTCGAGAAGGCGTTCGTAGATGGGCCGAACGTCGGTCGAGGGGAGGGGCGAGGCCTGAGCAGCTGCAGTGCCCGCGCCGGCGGCGCTGAGCAGCAGAAGAATTGCGGATGGAAGCAACCAATTCATTTTCACGTTGACTCACCTCTGACTGAAAACGCCGCCTTTAGCCGCCAAACGCGGAAGAGCGCCGGATGTTTCACGTGGAACAGCATCAGCGCGCTATAGCCATGCGCCAGTGCGCGGAAACTCGCATCATCCGCTCGAGCGCTTCCTGAAGAAGGCTCTGCGCGCTGGCCAGCGAAAAGCGGAGATAGTTCCCGCCTTCCTTGCCAAAAGCGGCGCCCGCTATTCCCGCGACGCCCCCTTCTTCCAAGAGCAAGCGCTGGACTTCCTCTGCGGGAAGGCCCGTGCCATGGATATTGACCCAGGCGTAGAAGGCGCCGTCCGGGGAAAGACAGCGAAAACCGGGGATGCGATTCAGCCCTTCAACAAAGAGATCGCGGCGCTTGCGGTACTCGGAGACCATGGCTTCGACAGCCCTGGTGGAATCGCGCAAGGCTTCGACCGCGGCGACTTGCGTGAATTCAGCCGCACAGGTGAACGTGTTGAGGACGAGCAGGTCCATCGCGTCAATGACGCGCGTGGGAGCCACGGCGTAACCGAGACGCCAGCCAGTCATGGCAAAACTCTTGGAGAAGCCGTCGATGATGACGGTGCGCTCGGCCATTCCTGGAAGCGAGCGAATGGAAGTGTATTCGCCGCGGAAAAGAATGCGCGCGTAGATTTCATCGGCGATGACCCAGAGGTCGTGCTTGCAGGCCAGTTCGGCAAGACCACGCAGGACGTCCGCGGTGAAAACCGTTCCGGTGGGATTGTTCGGTGAATTGAAAATGAGTACGCGAGTGCGCGGAGAAATTTTGCCCGCGATTTCGGCGAGGTCCGGCTGAAACTGATTTTCCTCCCGGAGGGCGTAGGGGAGGGCGGCGGCGGCCAGGCCCCGGGTGAACGAGGGATAAATGGGGAAGCCGGGGTCAGGGTAAAGGATTTCGTCACCGGGTTCGATGAGCGCCATCATGGCGAGAGCGAGCGCCATCTTGCAGCCGGGAGCGACGATCACTTCCTCCGGCGTGACCTCGAGGCGGCGAGTGCGGCGGAGATAGTCCGCGATGGCTTGGCGCAGCGGAGGAATGCCGCGGGTGGCGCAATAGCGATCCCTGCCGGCGGCTACGGCGCCGCGGAGGGCATCCACGATGGGTGCGGCAGGATGAAAATCGGGCTCGCCGAGCTCGAGATGAATGATGGAGCGGCCTTCGCGCTCGAGTTCCTTGGCGCGCGTGAAAACGGCGAGCGCGCCTTCGCCGGTTAGCTGTGAAACGCGCGATGCGATGCGAAGCATGGTTCGTTTCCCGGAGCCCAGGACAAAACGTTGGAATGGTACCACTAGGGGGAAAGGTTATGCGAAGCCGGCGAGCAATAAAAAGGGGGCGCCGAAGCGCCCCTCGGATAGCCGGTCTAAGGATTCGCAGTTAGAAGGCGTAACGCAGCGCGAACTGAATGAGCCGCGGCGTGCCGACAGTGGAGATGATTTTGCCGAATGCCGCGGGATTTTCCACATCGGTGACGGCTGGATTCGCGAAGTTGGCGTGGTTCCAAAGGTTGAAGAAGTCCGTGGTGAACCGGAGCTGCTGGCGCTCGGTGAGCTTGAAGTTCTTGATGAGCGAGAAGTCCCAGTTCTGCTGGTGAGGTCCGCGGTAGATATTGCGGCCGAGGTTTCCGAAAAGAGTAACCACGCCATCTCCGCCATCCGCCAAAGGAAGGATGGGGGCTGTCGTGAAATTGGCCAAGTTCAGATAGCCGTTGTTGACGCGGTTGTGAATATCGCCGCTCGTCTGACCCGCGGCAATGGAACCGCCCGGAGCAAGCTGAGCGCCGGAGGTGCCGGCTTCGAGACCGCCGCCGATAAAGGCAGTGCCCGCGGCGGAGTCGAGAACCGAGAACGGCGTGCCGGACTGGAAAATGGTGATGCCGCTGACAGCCCAGCCGCCAAGAGCGGCTTGGGTGAATCCCGTGGCGTTCTTGAAGAAAGGCAGATCGTAGCGGTAGCTCACGACAAAACGGTGCTTGCGGTCGAAGTCGGAAAGCCCGCGCGAGTTGGCGAGATCGCTTTCATCGTTAAACGCGGTATTGAGAGCGGTGTTGCCGCTGGAGGTGGCGTCGGTTGATTTCGAAAAGGTGTAAGCCGCCTGGAAATAGCCCGCGTTCCACCGGCGGGAAACCGTGGTCTGCAGGGAATGGTAATGAGAGTAGGCGTCATCGGCAAAGATTTGCATGCCGTTATACCCGTTGATGCCGGGATTGTTCGAGCGAGCGGGACCGTTCGCAACCGTGGTCTGGGTAATCGTGAATTGGTTGCCGCTGTCGTCCGTCAGGACAATGGGATTTGCGGGCGAAGCGATGCGGGCTTCGATATTGGTGCGCGTTTCCCGGAGATGGACACTGTGGGTGCCGACGTAGCCGACTTCGAGAATCCAGTTGCGTCCGAGCGAGCGCTGAATGGTCAGGTTCCACTGCTGCGTATTCGGCGCGACAAAATGGCGCGGGACGACGAGACCAAATATATTCTGCGAGGCAATGACGCCAGGGGTGGAGCCGTTGCAGCCATACACGGGCGCCTGCGTTGGGTCATTGTTCGTGAAGCCTTGCAGCACACCGAGGCAGGGAACGAAGGCGGGGTCGAGGGTGCCCGCAGCCGGCAATGCGTTGGGATTTGGATTGGGGCAGTTGGGGTTGGGGTTAGGAGTTGACGAAAAAAATGTGCTGAGGCAGCCGGCTGGACCGCCGCCGAAAGCGACCGGCAGAAACGGGGCCTGGAAGGAAAGCTGGTCGGCGGTGCCAACATCCTCTCGAACGTAGTAAATGCCGTAACCGGTACGAATGGTGGTGGTGTGATGGCCAAAGAGGTCGTAGGCGAGGCCGAGGCGCGGGCCGATGCCGGTCGCCCAATTGTTGTTATAGGTGGAGTTGCTACCGGTGGCATTGAGACCAGCAAGGTTCAAACCCTTTACGCAGGCGCCGTAAATGAAGGGATACTGGCCCGCAGCGGCGAGGTCCTGATCGAGGTTGCCAATGTGGCAAAGGTTGTCATGATAGGCGCCGAAATCCTCGACCCGCAACCCGAGATTCAGCGTCAGGTTCTTGGTCGCCTTCCAATCGTCCTGCGCGAATAGAGCGAAGTCATTGGTTTTGTACTCGTGATTAAAGACGCCGCCGCCGCCGAAGCTGCCGATGGGCGCGCCCGTCAAGAACTCCTGAAAATCGGTTTCGCTTCCCGAATTTGAAAAGAAAAGCTGGCCATTGAATACCTGGGGAAAGAGCTTGTGGAGATTAACGGACGTGAATTCTCCGCCAACGCGAAGGACGTGGGAGCCTTTGACCCAGCTCACGGTATCCACGAAGTTGTAGTTGTTCTGGGTCTGGAACTGATCGGAGGGCGGAGTGGGACCGAGCTGGAAGCCGGAGCTAAACAACGTGAACTTGTAAATGGAGTTCGTGACGTTGTTGGTCGGGCGAATGATTCCAACATCGCTCGCGGTAATGGGAGGCTGGTTCAGCAAGTCGTAGTTGATGCGGACGTAGCCGAAGCGGAAATCGTTGACGAGCGTTGGGGAGACCAGATGGGTCTCGTTAAGAGTGAGGAACCGGCCGGTGACCGGGAGGTCGTAGGGAAAGTTGAGGTCCGTCGCGCTGATGCTGCTGGCAAGCGTGCCGCCGAGAGACGCCTGCAAGCCGCCGGCGCCGAAGGGCAGGAACGATTCGGCATTGGAGAAGTAGAAGCGCGCGGCCAGCTTGTCCTGGCCGCCACGGAATTCGTGATCCCAGTTCGAGGTGAACTGGTCATCCGTGTACTTGCCGGGCCTCACAAAGACGAAAGGCGCGGTCGCGTACGTGCTTTTCGCGGGATTTAGGTCCGGTGTGCCGACCGAGGGAAACAGAAAACCATTCGGATCGCCAAACTGATTGCTCTTGAATTGAAGGATGGCGAGGCTGACGGGGTCGATATCGGCGGCTGTCAGCGGAAATGCCGCCGTGGAGAATGCGGCGGCAATGGAGGCCGCGGAACGGTCGGTCGGAAGCGAAGGAAGCGCGGGATTGTTGATTTCCGTTCCCGGTGAAAGCGCGCTGCGCTGGCGGGTGCCCTGGTAATTCACGAAGAAGAAACCGAGCTTCGGATGAACAACTGGACCGCCCAGGCTGCCGCCAAAGATATTCTGCTTAACGGGAGGCCGCGATTGGCCGGAGGCCTTGAGGAAGTACTCATTCGCGTTGAGCACATCGTTGCGGAAATATTCGTACACATCGCCGTGGAGCTGATTGGTGCCGGAGCGGAGAATGGCATTGACATTGCCGCCTCCGTTGCGGCCCTGGCTGGCGTCGTAAAGGGAAGTCTGGACCTTGAATTCCTGAATCACGTCGGGATTGGGCAGCGGAACGTTCGTGGCCTGCGAGACGTTGTAGTCCGTGGCGCTGATGCCCTCGATTAGGTAGTTGTTGTTGTCCTCGCGCTGGCCATTGACGATGACGCGGACATTGCCGCGACCGAGCTGAGCCGAGGCATTGAGTTCGCTTTGAGCGCCGGTCGAAAGAGTGAGGAGCTGCTGATAGTTCTGGGTGGCCAGCGGCAGTTCACGGACAGTTTCCGTGCCGATGGTTTGGCCGGTCGTGGCGTTGGTGGTTTCCACGCTGGTGACCTGCGCGGTGATCTGAACGGTCTCCGTAACTTCGCCGGGTTTCAGCGTGATGGTCACACGCGTGGTTTCCGTCACCCGGACTTCAATGTCTTCGGCTTTGGCCTGGGCGAATCCGGATTTATTCACCACGACGGAATAACTTCCCGGCGGCATGAGCGTTGCCACGAAAGAACCGTCCGTGGCGGTCGACATCTTGCGCACCACTGCTTGCGTGCGGGTATCAATGATTTGCACTTCAGCATCAGCGACGCTCGAGCCGGTCGAATCGACAACCTGGCCGCTGATCGCGCCCGTGGCACCGCCTTGCGCGAAGGCGCGGCCCGCGAACAATAAAGCAGAAAGAAAGGCAAAGGACACTACGGCCCGAAACAGGAAACGCATAAACTCTCCCTCAGACTGTTGGACTGCGTTGTTCCCGCGGCGCTACGAAACCCACCCGATTCAGCAGCTTACCTGCGGACACATCGCGGGACACAACGCGAGAGCTTCTTCCAGAGCTCCCCCCTAGAATGAAACTAATGATTCAACTCCGGTGTGTCAAGAAACGAAACATGCAAAGGTTCGAGCCTGCCGCACGCGCCGAACTCGAAAAACCAGAATTTCTTGGATCCGGCTGATACGGAACGCGCCCGTGGTACCGGCAGGTACCTGTTGTTTTTGACATTGACGCCGGGCCATCGTCCGGGACACGATGGAAGCGCCAGCACTCAGCACAACCTGTCGTCAAGGACCTGGCGTCTAACGTTCAGAAGTTCCCGCACGGGGGTCCCTTATGACTCTTTCATCCCTGTTCCGTTTTTGCGCCCTTCTTGCGTTTGCGGGTCTGCTTGGGATTGCGCCAGCTTTGGCGGACGTCAGCCACGTGCGCGTGATCCGACTCAGTGTGGCGGAAGGGGATGTGCGGTTCACGCGGGATACCAAGGGCAAAGATCCGCTGACCGACCCCGGCGCGCAGTGGGAGACGGCGCCGCTGAACCTGCCGATTCGCCAGGGCTATACGATCGCAACCGGCAATGGCCGCGCGGAAATCGAGTTTGAGAGCGGCGCGCTGGCGTTTCTCAGCAACAATACGGCGCTCGAGTTTTACGATCTTTCCCTCGAGGACGGGGCAAAGACGACCAGGCTGATTTTGCGCCAGGGGTCCGCGGAGTTTTATGTGAACCTGATCGCCGGCGATTACTTCAGCGTCACCGGCGGGGATTTCAGCGTCGAAGCGGCGGGCAAATCGCGGTTCCGCGTGAACAATTTCGATGACGGCAGCACCGTGGCCGTGGATTTGGGCCGCGTGAACGTCCTGCAGAAAGACGGCACGACGCCCCTCGCGAAAGGCCAAACGCTCGCCGTGCAAGCCGGCGATGCGCTTTCGGCGTCCATCACCAAGAGCGGGGACCTGGATGATTTTGACAAATGGGTTTCCGGCCGAATCGATGCGTTTGCCCAGGGCACGAACGCCAGTTTGCAGTACGGCAGCGGTTCCTATAACGCGGGCTTCGATGACTTGTACACATATGGCTCGTGGTTTCCGGTAGTCGGCTATGGGTATGGCTGGCGGCCTTATGGCGCGGGATTCGGCTGGTCGCCTTTCGACGATGGCTGCTGGTTCTTCGATCCCATTTTTGGCTGGTCGTTCGCGGGCTATCAGCCGTGGGGCTGGCTGCCGTACCACTATGGGAGCTGGCTTTTCGAGCCGGGCTTCGGCTGGGTGTGGATACCCGGAGCATTTGGCGTCGGAGGCCCAACAGTGTGGCGGCCGGTCACGGCGACGTGGGTCCGGAACAAGGGCGGAATTATCGGAGTCGTTCCGATACATCCGCTGGACGTCAAAGGCAAAGCACCACTGAACATGGGCCAGGGCATTCTTCCGGCAAGGGGGAACGGTTTGGGTCCGGCCGTGCAGCCCGCGTCCGGCGAACAGTGGAAGGTGCTGAAGTCGGCTCCCAAGCAAGCGCTGGCAAGCAGCCTGCCGGTCTCGCGAGCGCCCGAGCTGATTTCGCGCAGCCTGTTTGCGGGCGGCTCCGTCGCGCACGGGGCTGCGCCTGTGCGTGGGCCAGTCGTGGCGTTTGACCCGCAGGCACGGCGCTTTGTGAACGGTGTGCCGTCCGGCACCATCCGTGGCGGAGCCATGGCCAACTCGCAGATGACGGGTCAAACGATTCGCTCCTCGAACGGCGCGCCCACGAGGGTTGTGAATGGCACAAACGGCAGCCGGATGGCCACGGCTCGTGTGAACATGCCCGCGAACCGAACCGCGACGCCGCCTTCTGCCCGCATATCCGCGCCGCCCGCACCGCGCGGCGGAGCAGCTTCCGGCGGCTTTGGCGGGGGCAGGTCCTCCTCGGGCGCCTCGTTCGGTGGCGGACGCATTTCAGGGGGAGGCGGAGCCTCGCATCCATCCGGTGGCGGTACTTCCGGCGGCGGTCGCCCCCACTAATCGTTGGTGCGCCGACTCGCGCGTTCTTACCCAAAGAGCATTCCGGCGTATCCGACAACCGCGTCGCGGTCCTGGGAGACATCACCCGAAGTCGCATGGCGAACCAATTCCGCTTTTACGCCGCCCAGTTGCCGGAGAGCCGTCAGCAGAACGGCCGCCGCACCCAAGCCGCACATCGAGATCTGCTCGCGCAGACAGGTCTCGTACAAGCCGCTCGCGTCGAGCATCAATAGCTGGTCAATCGCTTTGCGGTCTTTCTCGCGCGTCGTCGCTTCGTTCTCGTAGTGGTTCAGGTCCGAGGTCGCCAGCAAGAGAACCTCCTCGTGCTTTCGCAGAATCTGGGCCAAGCCCATGCCGATGCTCTCGAGTTCCTCGAACCGCAGGGTGCCCAGCACAATGGGTACGAAGGAAAAATCCGGCCGCAGCACTTGCAGAAAGGGAAGTTGCACCTCGATGGAATGCTCGGTGGCGTGCGCGACGTCATCTTCGCGCAGCGCGGGACAGCACGCGAGCAACTCGTCCGCGAGCGCCGCCTGGGTTTCTGCGGTACCCAGCGGAGTGCTCCAGGGAACGGCGGAATGGACGGCCGCTCTCTCTCCGCGCGGAAAGTGCCGCACGCCGAGAATGATCACCGTGGCTGGAATCGCTATCCTGGAATACACGGAAGCGGCAACACGACCGGAATACTCGTAGCCGGCATGAGGGACGAGGCAAGCGCGAAAGGTCGCGGGAGCCTGTGGCGAAGATTCCGCTTGCAGAAGATTCCGCACGGTGCGTTCCAGTGCGGCAGGCTGCGCGGGGTAAAAGCGGCCGGCGACGGCGGGCGAGCGAAGCATAAAGGCGCTCCGCGGAGAACCGGGAATCAAATCGGGCGCGAGGGTTTGCCCTTGATCTTCACGGCTTGTTGGGTGGCCGGGTCATAGAAAATCGTGACTTTGTCGCCGTATTGGTAGCCACCCTTATCAATGATCTGCTGCATTTTGTCCGCGACCGGTCCGCTCAGGGCGAAAGTCTGAATGGCCAGGTCGTTGCCCTTCGCGCGCGCCGTGATTTGCGCGCGATTCACATTCATGACAAAGCCTTCAAACTTCGCCACCCCGGATTTCTGCTTGGGCTTGACCGCTTTTGCCACGATGGGCGCCGCGACATCCGCGGCAACCGGCGCAACCACAGGAACCGGTACCTGCGCCTTAGCGGCAGGCGCCAGCACCGCGAGCATCAAGGAAACCGGCAAAGCCAAAACGCCGAAGTGGCAGGCTCGGTTCATTATTCAATGTCGTCCGTTGCGATGCGCAGCGATTTTAAGAAGCGCACGTCCTGCGGCGTCATGGTCAGCCGGGAAGCCGGCTTCGCCTCCGCCTGGTCGGCAAAGGAATCCTGATCCACCTGAATGCGCAGGGACTCGAGGAAGCGCCGGTCCTGCGTGGTGAGCCGGGCGGCAACTTCCGCCGCATCTCGCTTCGCCAGGCCAATGGTGGCATCCAGCTTCAAAACAATGTCGTAACCGTGCGCGCGAACCCCGGCGATGGCGCCCGTGATGCGGTCGGACTCGGACACCGTGTCGTTTATCGCGTGGCCCAATTCGCGAAGCAGATTCTTCAAGTGATCGTCGAGTTGCAAGGCGGGGTCTCCCTTACTTCCGGCATTCTAGGCTTACGTTCGATTGGATACAAGAGAGCTTCGCGCCGTTGTCTCCAATCGGTCCATAGCCCGTTCGTTCAGGAGGGGATGCCGTGGCGGAATTGCGCGTCGCAAGGGCGCGGGGATTTTGCGCTAAGATTGCAGCATGGCCACTCTCTTGAGCGCCGGCGCCGGCGCGGCCGCCCCGACAGGCTTTCGCCGCGTGTGGCGGGTGCTGCGCCAATTGTTTCATGAGCTTGTCGGCGCCGCTTTTGCCCTGCTTTTTCTGCAGTGGATAGGCGCGGCGCTGCGTTTCTGGTCCCGCGACGTGGCCCACTGGTTGATCGCGCTGACCGGAGGCTTCGCCGCGCTTTTCCTCTTCTTTTCGGTGACTTCCTTCCGGCGCGCGCGGAGACTCTAAACCGCGTTGCGGCGCGAAGAGAAGGCCGACCCAACGATGGGGAACATGAGGATCAACGACGCGAAGCTGGCCGAGCGCAGAGAGCGATTCGCGACCATTTCGGGCATTCCTCTCGAGCGCCTTTACACGCCCGAGCACCTGCGGGGCTGGGATTCCGAAAGCGAACTGGGATATCCGGGGGAGTTTCCCTTCACCCGGGGCATTTACCCGACCATGTACCGCGGCCGCTTCTGGACCATGCGGCAATACGCGGGTTTCGGAACCGCGGCCGAATCGAACAAACGTTACCGCTACCTGCTGAGCAAAGGGCAGATGGGCCTGTCCGTCGCGTTTGATCTGCCCACGCAAATTGGAATGGATTCAGACCATCCGCTGGCGCTCGGCGAAGTCGGCAAAGTGGGCGTGGCCATTGACTCGCTCGAGGACATGGAAGTGCTGCTGGAGGGCATTCCGCTCGATCGCGTCTCCACATCCATGACCATCAACGCGACGGCGGCGATTCTGCTTTGCCTCTATGTCGCGGTGGCTAAAAAACAGGGCGTGCCGCTCGAAAAGCTCTCGGGCACGGTGCAGAACGACGTCCTGAAGGAATACATCGCGCGCGGAACCTACATCTATCCGGTCCGGCCGGCCATGCGCATCGTTACGGACATTTTTGCCTGGTGCCGCGATCATCTGCCGCGCTGGAACACCATTTCGATTTCCGGCTATCACATTCGCGAAGCCGGCTCGACCGCGGTGCAGGAAGTAGCCTTTACCCTCGCCGACGGCATCGCCTACGTCCAGGCCGCGCTGGACGCGGGGCTGGGCGTCGATGATTTCGCGCCGCAGCTTTCCTTTTTCTTCAACGCGCATAACGACCTGCTCGAGGAGATCGCGAAATACCGCGCCGCGCGTCGGCTCTGGGCGCGCATCATGCGCGAGCGCTTTGGCGCGCGGGATACCCGGTCGCTGCTCCTTCGCTTTCATGCGCAGACGGCGGGATCTTCGCTCACCGCGCAGCAGCCGGAGAACAACATCGTGCGCGTCGCCATTCAGGCGCTCGCGGCCGTGCTGGGCGGCTGCCAATCCCTGCACACCAATTCGCTCGATGAAGCACTGGCGCTTCCGACCGAAGACGCGGCCCTGATCGCGCTGCGCACTCAGCAGATCGTGGCCAACGAAACGGGCGTGACGAACACGATCGACCCTGTCGGCGGTTCCTACGCCATCGAGAGCCTGACGAATGAAATCGAGCAAGGGGCGCGCGACTACCTTGCGAAGATCGATGCCATGGGAGGAATGCTGCGAGCCATCGAATCCGGCTTCGTGCAAGGGGAAATTCAGAAGGCGGCTTACGATTTTCAGCGCGCCGTCGAATCGAAAGAACAGATTGTCGTCGGCGTGAATGAATTCGTCGCCAAGAACCAGCGGCAAATTCCGACCTTGCGCATTGACCCTGAAATCGAACGGCAGCAGGTCGCCCGGTTGCGGGCTCTGCGTGCCAAGCGGGATGCCGAGAAAACGCGGTCGGCCCTGGCCGAACTGCAACGCCGCGCGGCGAGCAGCGCGAATTTGCTCCCCGCGATTCTCGCCGCCGTGGAAACCTACGCCACCGTCGGCGAAATCTCCGATGTGCTCCGGCGCGTCTTCGGCGAATACCAGGAGTCCGTGGTCATCTGAAGCGGCAGCTTCCGCAGCTTGCGCGCTCATCCGTGCGTCCCTGTAGTATCCTTGCCCAACTCCGCCATGAAGCTCATTCTCGCTTCCGCCTCGCCGCGCCGCGCCGAAATTTTGCGCGATGCCGGCGTGCCATTCGTGGTGCTCTCTTCGGCGGTGGATGAAACCCCGTATCCCGGCGAATCGCCGCAAGATCACGTGCAGCGGCTGGCGCACGCCAAGGCGGAACTCGTCGCGGCGCGCGCGGTCGGCCCGGCCATCGTAATCGCCGCGGATACCGCGGTAGCCCTCGATGGCCGCATCCTCGGCAAACCGCGCTCAACGGATGACGCCAGGCACATGCTCGAGCAGCTTTCCGGCCGCACCCACACGGTGCTTACCGGAGTCGCGCTGATTCGCCTGCCGGACGCCGAGCGACGCGCGTTCGTTGAATCCACTCTCGTGCATTTCGCGCCGCTGGAAGAAAACGATATCGTGCAATACCTGGCAACGGACGAGCCGTACGACAAGGCTGGCGCTTACGCGATTCAGGGGCGCGCCGGTAAATTCATTCCGCGGATCGAAGGCTGCTATTTCAATGTGGTTGGACTGCCGCTCGCTCGCCTGGTGCAGACCTTGCGGGAGCTAGGCTGGTCCGAAGACAACTCCTGAACTTCGGGTGCCAGCCCCAAAAAAGGAGAGGCGCCCTTTGCAGGGCGCCTCGCATGGCCGAGACGGCTTACGGTTACGCAGAGGGGTTTAGTGCTTTGTGCCCGGCTGCGTCCGGCCGTTGTGCTTTTTGTTGTAAATGTTGCGCGAGGCGCGGTTCTGTTCGCGGTTCACCTGGGCCTTCTCGGCGCCGGTGAGCTTGCCGCCGTTGGCAGCGCGATCGGCCGCCACCTGGCGGTTGATATTCTTCTGCTGATTTTCAAGCTTCGCGGTCTCCCCCGCCGTCAATTGCCCGCTCTTGATCCCCTGCGCGATGCGATCCTGCTGATTCTCGCGGCGCTGGCCAACTTCGTTGTTTCCGTAATGCGCGGTGTTGGCGTTGTGCTTGTCCTTATAGATTTGGTTGGAGAGCCGATTCTGCTGCCGGTTGATTTGGGCCTTCTCGGCGGCGGTCAGTTTTCCGCCATTGGCCGCACGGTCCGCCGCGGTCTCCTTGTTAATCGCGGCTTCCTTCTTCTCGAGATTGGCGGTTTCGCCGGCCGTTAGCTGGCCGCTCTGCACGCCGTTGGCGATGCGGTCCTGCTGGTTCTCCTTGCGCTGTCCGATTTCGGTCTTGGGCTGCGGGTCCTGCGACTGCGCGCATGCCGATGTTGCCGCCATGCCGCCGGCCACGAGCATTGCAAGTGAAAGAACGCTCCACTTCGTTCGATTGAACTTCATGATTTCTCTCCTGCCTTTTCGGCCTCGACTTGAGCTTCCCGGGGTACTGGTGTAACCCGAGTGTCGCGGGAAAAGTTGCGGTGTGCCTACTGGACGAAAGGACAGGTGAGCCGCGAAGGAAAATCCCCGCTCGAAAGAGAAAAAGGCGGCCTTGCGGCCGCCTCTGAGTTCCCAAACGCGACCAAGCTGGCCGCGCCGCGCGAAGCTACTTCTTTTCTTCGGCGGGCTTTTCCGGCGTGGCTGCGCTGGACTGCGCAGGCGGCGGTGTCGCCGATGGACCCGAACCCGTCATACCTTCGCGAAAACCGCGCACGCCTTCGCCCAAGCCGCGCATCAACTCCGGAATCTTCCGGCCGCCGAACAAAACCAAAATAACCACTGCAACGACCATCCAATGAATCGGACTATCGAACATAAACTCCTCCCGCGCCACCGCGCCGGATACGACATTTCACACTAGCGCAGTGTTGCTCTCCGGGCAAGCGCACCGGCTTCCGCGGACTCATAGAATAACACGCTCGTCCCCGGCGCGCCGCGTGACCCGCTCACGGTCCAGGTATTCGAGCAGCGGAATGGCGTACTTGCGCGTGACACCCGTCAGGTCCTTGAAGGCCGGTACGGAGATTCGCTCGGCTTTCGCCCTCTTGTATTCGGCCAGCTTCTCCCTCAGTTGCCGCAGCGCATCGCGGTGGAAAACGAGCTCCGGCGTCACCCGAATCAGGCTCTTCTCCCGGAGCAGAATTTGCAGCAGCTTTTCCGCGCGCTTCCCTTCCACCGCCAGTTTGGCCAGCACTTCCTTTACCGATGGAACCGCCAGACCGGCGGCGGCAAACGCGGCCTCAATTTGGTCTTTCGCATTCGCTTCTTCCGGCAGCAACTCGATTCCCGTGCCCGCCCGCTTCACGATTTCGCCCTGTACTTCCAGTGTCTTTCCCGCGGTCAGTTCCGCCAGCGCGGCACGAAATGTCTCCGGCCGCACGAGCCGGCCCAGGCTGGCCCGGAGGTCCTCGCGCGCGATCCCCGGCAGCAGCGGATTCTCCCTCTGGAAGCGTTCAACGCGCTCCCTGATTTTCCTCTTCGTTTCTTCGAACAAGCTCCCGGAAACAAAAACCGGCGGCTCTTGCGCGACCTCCCGCACCCGGCCCGCTCCGGTCAGTTGCCTGGCCGCTGCCCGGATTTCGCTGTCTAGCCACGCTGTGCGCGCCACGATTTCGTCGCAGCTCAGGCCCGCCGGCGCACGCTCCGTCATCCCTGCCAGAATTTCCTCTCGCGTTCCGCCTCCCAGCACTCGCAGCCACGCGCCGCGGCCCGCATCTCGCAGCATCGGCCGGCGCGCCAGCGGATCCAGCACTTCGCCGCCCCCGACCGTCGTGACCGGTGAGAATTGCCGGATGATGAAGCGATCACCGCGCAACAGCAGCGCGGGCTCCTGCAGCCGGAGTTGCGCCAGCGCCTCTTCGCCCGGTGCGAGTTCCTTGCCCTCGTACAGATGAACTTCCGCGATCGTCTCCAGCGTGCCACTGTGAAAGTGCACACGCGCGCGCTCCCGAAGTCGCGGCGAGGAACACAACAGCTTTAGCCGCGCGTCCAGCCGCCGCGTCGTCCGAAATTTCCCGGGCTCCGCCAGCGACATCCCGCGTTTCAGCGCCGTGTGTTCGATGCCCGCGAGGTTCACCGCTGTGCGCTGGCCTGCCACCGCTTGTTCCACGGATTTCCCGCCCGAGTGCACGCCGCGCACCCGCAGCCGCTCGCGTTCCGGAAAGAGCTCCACCTCGTCACCGGCTCGCACGCTTCCCGAAAGCAGCGTTCCCGTAACCACCGCTCCGAAGCCCTTCATCGCAAACGCCCGGTCTATCGGCAGCCGGAAGTAACCGCGCGCATTTTTCTCCCGCACCTTCGCCGCAACGTCTCGCATGGCAGCGCTCAGTTCCCGCAGGCCGGCGCCGGTTTTCGCGCTGACCGCGATCATCGGCGCTTGCTCCAGGAAGGATCCGCGCAAATATTCCTCCGCCTCCAACTTCACCAGCTCCAGCGTCTCCCGATCCACAAGGTCGCTCTTCGTGAGCACCACGATGCCCCGCTGCACTCCCAGCAAGCTGCAGATGTCCAAGTGCTCGCGCGTTTGCGGCTTGATGGATTCGTCCGCCGCGATGACCAGCAGCACCATATCCATTCCGCCCGCGCCCGCCAGCATGTTGCTGACGAACCGCTCGTGCCCCGGCACATCGACGAAGCCGAAGCGAATTCCGTTTTCTTCGCGAAAGGCGAATCCAAGATCAATGGTGATGCCGCGGCGTTTTTCCTCGGCCAAGCGGTCGGGATGTGTCCCCGTTAGGGCTTCCACCAGCGCCGATTTGCCGTGGTCAATATGCCCGGCCGTCCCCACAATCACGTTTTTGATTTCCGTGGACATTTGGCTTCGCCAGGCGCGGCGAGTCCGCCGGCGAACAGGCTCGCCTTCCATCATAAAGGAGGTGTTCGATGGAAAGGAGGTGTCCTCGCGGACGTGAACGGCTCCGAAAAATGAACCGCGGCTGCCGGGCTTCCTATCGCCTATTTCGCGTCCGCTTCGTTGGTGCGAAGGCCGTGCAGTGCGGCGCTGCGGGAGACCGAAAACCTGCTCATCGCGCGTTCTCCCTGGGCAGGCCGCTCGAAAAAAAAACGGTCACTTCACTGCGGCGATTTCTTCCACGATGGATTGAGTCGCACCGCGCGGATCGGCTGCGGCGAGAATCGGCCGGCCCACGACAAGGAAATCAGCGCCTGCTTTGATGGCCTCGGCGGGAGTGGCGGTGCGCGCCTGGTCATCCTCTTTCACGCCCGCGTCCTTCTGCTTCGGCCGCACGCCCGGCGTCACGATCAGAAAATCCCTCCCGCAGGCTTTGCGAATTTCCTTGGCTTCCCGCACGGAAGCAACGACGCCGTCGGCGCCGGCGGACTTTGCGAATCGCGCGAGTTTCACGGCGCGCTCCTTGGGTGCTCCGCCGATGCCCACCTCGCGCATGGCTTTCGCATCCAGGCTGGTGAGAATGGTGACCGCAAGCAATCTGGGCCGGTCGGCCCCCATGGGCACGCCCGCGCTGATGGCTTGCGCCGCGGCCTGGAGCATCGCGTGGCCGCCGAGCGCGTGCACGTTCAGCAGCTGCACGCCCGGCATCGCGGCGGCGGACAGCACCGCGCCCGCTACCGTATTCGGAATGTCGTGGAATTTCAGATCCAGGAATATGCCCGGCCCGAGCGCTGCAATCTCCTTCACTGCGCTAGGCCCCGCCGCCGTAAAGAGCTGGCTGCCGATCTTGAACATACCGACCAGGTCCGCCACCTGCTTGGCAAACTTCAAGGCGGACGCCAGCGAGTCAAAATCGAGCGCTACGATCAGGCTGCTTCGGGGATGGGCGTCGAAGTTCACGTTATTGGTGACCCCGGCGCCGGTTCGAGGTCAGTGTTTCTCAGGTAAAGCCAATAGCTCCAGCCGGACCTGGCTCACGCCGGAATGGATCAGGCCAATCTTCCGCGCGACGCGATAGGATACATCAATTTCCCGTCCTTCTTGATAGGGACCCCGGTCATTGATACGAACCAGTTCAAACTTGCCATTCCGGGGGTTCACGACCCGCACGATGGAGCCAAACGGGAGGTTCGGGTGGGCTGCCGTCAAGGCTTCGCAGTCAAACTGCTCGCCATTCGCGGTCATTTTTCCGTCGAAGTTCGGCCCGTACCAGCTTGCATTCCCAACCCAGGTCTTGAGGGGTTTCACGGGCTCGCTTAGGTGGGCCACGAGGGGGGCTTCCATCACCGGAGCAATCAGGAACATCAGCGGTATCCAGCGAAGGGCAGCCCAAGTCATGAACAGTGGACGTTTCATAAGTGTGTTGTTTTTGCTACTCAAATCCAAAAAATAGTAGCATGAAACATGCGTTATGTCAACCAATTTCCGCGACGAATTTTGACCTTATGTCATTGATTTTTAATACTTTATTCCGTAAACCAAACGCCTCAAGACCCCCCGCCAGCTTCTCACTGGCCTTTGGGTCAGAAAAGCTGGCCGTCCCGACCTGTACTGCCGTCGCTCCCACGGTGAGGTACTCCAGCACGTCCTCGACCGTCTCGATGCCGCCCAGCCCGATAATCGGTACCCGAACCGCCTTGACGGCTTCCCATACCAGCCGGAGCGTAATTGGCTTGATGGCAGGGCCCGATAAACCACCGGTTGGATTGCCCAGGCGCGATTTTCGCGTGCGGAAATCAACCGCCATCGCCGGATACGTGTTGGCGACGGTCAGGGCGTCGGCACCCGCTTCAACCGCCGCCCGCGCAATAAGTCCAATGTCTGTAACGAGAGGAGATAGCTTTACCCACAGCG
>Ga0209810_1001646_pt1 | contig 31959 bp, 27 predicted proteins | sample Coa_R1_7_FD_187159 | JGI IMG/M metagenome (GOLD analysis project Ga0209810, IMG submission 187159) | Surface soil microbial communities from Centralia Pennsylvania, which are recovering from an underground coalmine fire - Coalmine... | ecosystem: Environmental > Terrestrial > Soil > Unclassified... | reverse complement strand
TTCGTCGCACGCTTCCACGGCCAACACGCCAAGCAGGCCCAGGGCGCCGCAACCGATTTGCACGACCGCGCTGTCGGTGCCGCGGGCGATCCACAGCGTCACGATCACGATGCACAGGCCGGCGAGAAATTTGATCATTCTCCACCTCCGATCCGCACCGCGGCGGCGGCGAGTGGGCCCGCCGCCGCAGGCGCTCGTCATGCGGCACCGCCATTCCCGGCCTCGCTGTCGGGAGTTTGCTCCGGCTCCCTGGGCACGCCGAGCATCCGAATCACGGCGGGATCGTAGCCCAGCGTGGTTTCGCCAGGCTCGAGAGTCCGAACGGCCAGGCCGGCAATTGCGATTTCGCCGTAGGGACCACTGATCGTATCGAAAAGCTGGCAAGCGGCGGCGACCCCGGCTGGCACTGCGTTAGGGTCGACCGCCAAATCACAGAACACCCGAACAATGCGCCCGGACTCGACTACCTTGGTTCGGCGCACGCCATCGCGCAGCACGCCAAACAGCGGCTCCGCCTCGAGCGGCGATGGTGCCGGCGACGACGGCGCGGGAATGGCAGCCGCGGCGGCGAGCTTGATTTTGCCTGTTCCCTTCATGCCGCACCTCCAGGCTTTCCGGCCCGCTCCGCGGCCTGTTCACAGCCCTTGCCCTCAATCCCGCATTGCAGGGATTCCAGAAATTCGGTCGGCCGCTGGAACAAGTTGCTCGCCACGATCAGCCCGTACTGCAACGTGCGCTCGATTGCTTCGCGGTCAACGTTGCCGCCGATCAAACTCCCGCTGCCGGGCAGCAAGTCGGCGACGTCAACAAGCACGCCCAACAATTCTCCGCCCAGCGCGGCCTCCTGCCACGCCAGCTCGAAGGGAGAATCAAGGCTTTCTAGGTCGCTGCCATGGCACCCCTTGGCGATAACAGCGCCAGCCGCGTGACCAGCGGCGATGTGCTTCTCCATGCCAATTTTTCTCAAGAATTCACAGGAGAAACGGAGCCTGACGGAATCGCCAGGCACCTGCTCAGCCAGCGCGAGCCTAGAGTTTTTCGCTTTCACGGTTGCCTCCTCGGATCGCCCTCATCCGGGCGCGGAGGCCGCGAGGTTGGTAAAATCGGCGCAGCGCGTCGCGTGCCTGTGCACGCTGCGCGTCAGGCCCTTGCCGGCGTTTGCTCGCCGTCAGGGGCCGCTTTGTGATCGGCCCAAACTTACCTCCGGCGCATGCCTCTGTCAACTGGCCGGGCGACGGCTCGCGTCCGCGGCGCCGTCTTTTGCGGGGGCGTTTCGCTAGGGTTGGCGCCGGGAAAGTCATCAGGCAGAGACAGCACCCAGCGCTCAATCGCGGTGATTTTATCCGGCGCTGGAATCCCCAATTCCGCCAGCGCGCGCCGCACCTCGGAGTCGCTCATTGTCTCGGCCGTGGCCGCGGGTTTCTTGTCAAGATTTGCCGCCATTCGCCGCCTCCCTTCGCTGCCGTTGCCGGGCGAGTCCGCCGCGCTTGGCGTGCATGGACCGTCCCCACTTCGACCACGATGCCGCTGGGCGCAAAGCGTAGGCTCTCGCCCTGCCCGCCAAGATCGCGCGCCGCCAGCCCGGCATGCGGCCGCCCCACCTGCCCAGGTAGAACGCGAACTGCGCTCGCGCCACCGCGCCGAGGGCGACGCCCAGATCGGCGAACATCTCCCCGCCTCGCTTCCGCCGCCGGAACCCCGGGATCGGTTGTCCCATGACCCCAATAGACTACTCCCACTCCACACAACTGCCCGCTTTGGGTTTCTTGGCCTGGCGGGTTATGGACGGGTGAACCGAGAGCGTTGCCCGAAGCCGCATGGCGCAACCGGGGCTCGGCCGATCGCCGCCGGAGTCCTCTGAAGGGCCCGGTGCGGGCCCGTGATCGCGGGCCGCGATCCGGCGGGCGCGAGCGATTGGGCGTCAAGGCGGCCGCCGGCGGGGGGACGAAACGCAATCCTTTTGGAAAATCCTTTGGAAGCCTGCCGTCGCGACCGGGGCTGCCGCCCGCAACTCATTGAAAACCTTGGCAGGCGCGGCAGGATTCGAACCTGCGACCCTCCGCTTAGAAGGCGGATGCTCTAGTCCTCTGAGCTACGCGCCCGCGCTTACGGATTCACGGTAGCACGCGGGCGCCGCGCGGAGCGCCGGTGGCGCAACCCGGGCGCCGGGACGGATTGCCCCGGGACGCATTCGGCGCAGCAAACAGCAGAAGGCACGAGAGAGAACTTCTCGGGCCGCCGAGCGACCGAGTCCGCCGGGCCGCAACCGCGCGCGCAGGCTCGGCCGCGTCTCGTCCGGGCGCGGGCGCGGCGGGGGCGCGGGGCCGATACAATCGGGGAGATGTCTTGGTATCCCTGGGTGCTGTTCTTGCATTTGGCGGCGGTGGCGCTGGTGTTTTGGTACGCCATGCTGATCCATGCGGGCGTGGACCGGCTGGGGCGCGCGGCGGCGGCGGACGAAGCGCGCGCGGCCTGCGGCATGGTCGCCGGCGGCGAGCGGGCGATGTCCTGGCTGGCGCTGGCGCTGCTGGCGACCGGCGCCTGGCTGACGCAGGCGGCCTGGAGCTGGTCGCGGCCGTGGATCCTGCTCTCGATCGCCGGGCTGATCGCGCTCGAGGGGGTGGGCGCGGCGGCGGGCAAGCAGGTGCGGCGGCAGGCCGCGCGGCTGCCGGCGAGCGGCGGCGTGCCGGTGGAAGTGGCGGCGGCGCTGCGCACGCCGTTGCCGCGCGCGGCGCACTACATGACGCCGGCGCTGGCGCTGGGCGTGATGCTGATCATGGTCGTGAAGCCCGGCTGGCTGGCGGGAATCGGAGTCTTGATCCTGGCGGCGGCGCTGGGCGCGTGGGCGGGGCTGCGCTCGGCGCCGGCGGCGGCGGCGTCAGGCGCGATCGGCGCCGGAGCCGATCTGCACTAGCTCGGGAGCGGCGGCGGGAGCGGCGGCGGCCTCCGGCGCGGCGCCGCGCTGGCGCCCGCGCCAGGCGTCGAGCACGGAGGTGTAATGCGCGCAGGCCACCGTGCAATACGGCGCGCAGGCCTTGGCGGTGACGTACTCGCGGCGCAGATCGGCGCGCGAATAGTCGAGCAGCGGCACGCCGGGATAGCCGCGCTGCTGCGAGCAGTAGTGCACCAGGCCGTTCTCGCAGACATAGAGATAGCGGGCGCCGGCGCGGCAGCGCCAGTCGTGGGGACGGGCGCGCGCGATATCGTCTTGAAAGCGGTGGAAGCGGGCGAAGTGCGTCTTGCCCAGCCGCTTGACCGCCTCGTAAACAGCCAGCTCGCGCTCCGAGAGCGGCCGCAACTGGCCATGGCCGTCGTGGATCACGCCGACGGTGGTGATGAAGCCCAGCTCGACCGCGCGGCGGGCGATGATCAGCGCGTCCTCGGGATGCTTCACGCCCGCGCCCAGCACGGAGTTGATATTCACGTCGAAGCGCGCGTGCTGCGCCAGCAGCTCCAGCTTGCGATCGAGCACCTTCAGGCTCTTTTTGGAAATCTCGTCCGGCTGCACGTTGTCGATCGAGATTTGCAGGTAGTCGAGGCCGGCGCGGTTGAGGCGCTCGATGCGCGAAGCCACCAGCAGATAGCCGTTGGTGATCAGACCGGCGAGCGCGCCGGCGGCGCGGATGGCGCGAATGATCTCGTCGAGGTCGGGGTGCAGCAGCGGCTCGCCGCCGCTGACCGTGATCAGGCTCGTGCCCAGTTCGCCCAGCTTGGCGATGCGCCGGCGCATTTCGGCCAGGGGCACGGGCTGGGAAACGTCGTCGAATTCGTTGCAGTAGGCGCAGGCGAGATTGCAGCGCCGCATGGGCACGATGTGCGCCTGCACCGGATGCGCGGTCGAAAGCACCGCCTTGGCCACGCCGCGCCATTCACGCCAGCGGCGGCTCAACGGTTTGGAGTAACGGCGGCGCATCGTCCCGCAGCTTATCAGTGTTGGCCGGGCGGCGGGGCGGTGTCACGGCGGCAGGCGGGAAGCGCCGAAAACTCGCAGCGAACGGCGGGAAAAGCGCAGGGAATAGCGTGAGCCGGGGCCGGCAAGCAGTTCCGCCGCGCCGCCGCGGCGCCGGCGCGGGCGGCGATGCCGCCGCGGCGGCGGCCAGGGTTGGCGCGCGCGGCGCGGGCCTAGACTTGAATCAGTGGCCGAACCTCCCGAATTTTCCGGCGCGCCGAATCCCGGGACGGCGCCGCCCCCGGAGCCGGCGCCCGCGCCCGGCGGCGGCCCGTGGTTCCGGACGCGGCTGGTGCTCGCGGTCCTGCTGCTCGCCGCCGCCGGCGCGGTGCTGACCAGCTATCTCCTGCGGCGGCCGGCGGCGCGGCCGCCGATTGCGGTGGTGAGCACGTCCATCGAGCGCACCGCCAGCGGCTTCGTCTTGTCGCGTTCGGTCGGCGGGCGCATGCTCTTCCGGCTCGCCGCCGGCATCGCCACGCAATACCGCGAGCAGCAGCGCGTCGCGCTGCAGAACGTGGACCTGGATCTCTTCGACCCCGACGGCCGGCACGTGGATCGCATCGCCGGCGCCTCCTTCGACTACGATCCCAACACCGGCATGGTGCGGGCGCAAAGCTTGGTGCACCTGGACCTCGAAGCCGAGCTCCCGCCCGGCGGCGCGGCGGCGCTGATCGGCGGCGCGGCGGCGCTCGACGCGCCGGTGCACGTCGCCGCCCGCGATCTGAGTTTCAACGCCAAGTCCGGCGCCGGCGACGTGGCCGGCGGCTTGGATTTTCGCTATCTCGACGCCAGCGGCACCGCCGAGCGCGCGCATCTCGACGCCGCCACCGACCAGCTCACGCTCGCCGGGCATGTGCGCCTCCAATGGGTGCGGCCGGGTCAGCCGCCGCTCGAGATCACCGCCGGCGCCGCGCGCTTCGATCATCCCGGCAGCCGCATCGTCCTTTCCGAGCAGCCGCGCATCCGCCGCGGCACGGGCTGGCTCGCCGCGCAAACCATGGTGCTGGGGCTGCGCCCGGATTATTCCGTGCGCCAGGTGCTGGCGCGCGGCCAGGTCGCCGCCGGCGGGCGCGATGGCGACCGCATGCTGGCGGCGCGGGCCGGGCAGGCCCGCCTCGATCTGCTGCCGGCTGCGCCGCGCCGCGGCGGAGCGGAGCCGCTGGCGCAGACCCAATATGAGGCCCGCGCGCTGGCAATGAGCGGCGGCGTGCAGCTCACGGCGGCGGGCCCGCGCGGGCAGGAACGGCTCGCCGCGTCCACGCTGGCGGTGGCGTTCGCCCCCGGCAACGCCCCGAGCAGCGCTCTTGCCGGCGGCGGCGCCCGGCTCGAGCTCGCCGCCGCCGCGTCCGGCGGCGCGCCGCGGCCCGCGGCCGGCATTTCGCCGCCGCCCGCGGCCGCTCTGCTCGCCACGCGGCGCGGCGGCACGGCGACGATCGTGGCGCCGGCGCTGGCCTTCGCCTTCGCGCCGCCGGCCCGCCGCGGCGCCGTGCGCCTCGCCGCCGTGACCAGCATCGGCCGCGGCACGGCGAGCTGGCTGGCGCCCGGCAGCGAGCCCGAACGCATCACCGCCGATCGCCTCGCCGTGCGGCTCGATGCCAGCCAGCGGCCGCAAATCGTGACGGGCGCGGGCGCGGTGCAGTTGACCGCCGCCGGCGGGCGCACGCTGAGCGCGCAGCGCGTGCGCGCCAGCTTCGGCGCCGATGGCCGCCTGCGCGCCGCCCGCGCCGCGGGCGACGTGATCCTGCGCCAAGGCGACGAGGAGGTGCGCGCCGATACCGCCGACTTCGAGCCCGCCGCCAACGCGCTGCGGCTCGCCGCCCAGCCCGCCAGCGCCTTCACCCAGGGCCAAGTCGCGGCCGCCAGTCCCGCCTTGCGGCTCTCCGCGCCGGAGGTGCGGCAGCAGAACGGCGTGACCGAGGCCGATGGCGGCGTGGTCGCCGCCCTGCTGCCGCGCGCCGCCGCCACGCCCAACGCGCCACCCGCCAGCGCCTACTTCGGCGACGCCGCGCAGGCGGTCAATATCGCCGCCCAGCAAGCGCGCATCGAGCGCAACGGCGCGGCGGGAGTGTTCACAGGCGCGGTGCGCCTGTGGCAGGGCGCGAACGTGCTGTGGGCGGAGCAGGTGGCTTTCGACCGCGCCGGCCCGCGCGTCACCGCGAGCGGCGGCGTGAAGACCACCTTCTTGGCCCCGCACGGGCTGCCCGCCGCCGGCGGCCGGGCGGGGTTGGCCGCGCTCGCCCGCCCGGGCCGGCGCGCCGCCGCCGCCGGCGCCATGCCGGTCACGATCACCGCCGGCCGCCTTATCTACTCTGGTGCCGGACGTCAGGCCAGCTATTCGGACCACGTACAGGTTAGCGCCGGAGATGCTACTTTGACCGCCCCGCGCCTTACTGTGGAATTACTGCCTGCCGCCGCGAACGCCGCCGCCCCGGCGCGAATCCAGCGGGTGATCGCCAGCGGCGGCGCGGAGATGCGCCAGCCCGGACGCCAGGCGAAAGCCGAGCGCATGGTCTATGACTTCACGCGCGACGAAGTGACGCTCAGCGGGGGAAGTCCCAGCATTTTTGATGCCGAACTGGGATTTTTGTCCGGCAGTACGTTGACTTTCTCCCCCTCCAGTGATAGCATCCGGGTCGAGAGTGGGGCCGGAGCGCGCAGCTTTGGAGAGTATCGGGTTCAAAAGTAAACCGCACGGAATCTGACGCTTACCTTGCCTTTCCCCAACGCGCCCATGGCTCGCCTTTCAACTCAAAGCCTGGTCAAGCAATATCAGGGCCGAACCGTAGTCGCCGATGTGAGTCTCGAAGTGGAACAAGGCGAGGTGGTGGGCCTGCTGGGCCCGAACGGCGCGGGCAAAACCACGACCTTTCACATGATCGTGGGCCTGATCGCGCCCGACCTGGGCCGCATCTGGCTGGAGGGCCGCGATCTCACGGTGATGCCCATGTACCAGCGGGCGCGCCTGGGAGTAAGTTATCTGCCGCAAGAAGCTTCCATCTTTCGCAAACTTACCGCCGAGCAGAATTTGATGGCGATTCTCGAAACCCAGCCGCTAACTCAGGCGCAGCGGCAGGCGCGCATGGAAGAGCTGATCGAGCAGCTCGGGCTGAGCAAGGTGCGGCGCACCCCCGGCTACGCCCTCTCCGGCGGCGAGCGCCGGCGGGTGGAGATCGCGCGCGGGCTGGTGATCAATCCGCGCTTCATCCTGCTCGACGAGCCGTTCTCGGGCATCGATCCGATCGCGGTGCTGGAGCTGCAGCGCATCATCTTCGATCTCAAGCGCGCCGGCATCGGCGTGCTCATCACCGATCACAACGTCCGCGAAACCCTGAGCGTCACCGACCGCGCCTATATCATCAACGAAGGCAGGATCTTCCGCGCCGGCCCGCCGGCGGAGCTGGCCCGCGATCCCGAAGTCCGGCGCGTGTACTTGGGAGAGTCGTTTACGCTGGTCTAGACGCCGCTCGCCTTCAGGTCCCCCGTATGTATCAAGGCCCCAAGCTGGTTCCCAAGCCGATGCTGAAGCAGTCCCTGACGCCGGGACTGGTGCAGATGGTCAGCATCTTGGCCATGAACAAGCTGGAGCTGGAGGAGGCGATCACCGAAGAGCTGCTGGAAAATCCGCTGCTCGACGAGGCGCAGGACGAGCCGGTGCCGACGCTGCAGGAATTGAACGCCGCCGAGGAGGAGTTGCGGCGCGCGCCCGCCGATGGCGAGATTTTGGCGGCCGTCGATGGCGCCGGGCGCGAGAGCGAGAGCGCCCTGGACGGGGCCGGAACCGACGGCGCCGGCGGCGGCCTCGCCGGCGACGACGCGCTGCCGCCGGGCGCCGCCGAGCTCGCCGACCGCGCGCCCGCCGCCGAGGCCGGGGCGGAAGCGCCGGCCGAGACGCCGGTCGATCCCTTCGATGAGATCGACTACGGCAGCTTCTTCGACGAATATCTCGACCCCGGCTATCAGGGCCACGAGCGGGAGGAGATCGAGAAGCCCAGTTTCGAGACCTTTCTCAGCGCGCCCACCGGCCTCTCCGAGCATCTGCGCTGGCAATTGAGCAGCGTGGCGGTCTCGGCCGAGGTGCGCGAGGCCGCCGAGGCGATCATCGGCAACCTCGACGAAGACGGCTATCTGACCGCCGAGGATGAGCGCGGCCGCCAGCCGCTGGCGATCGAGGAGATCGCGCAGCTCGAGCAGCTGCCGCTGCCGGCGATGCGCGAAGCGCTGGCGCTGGTGCAGTCGTTCGATCCCGCCGGCGTCGGCGCCCGCGACCTGCGCGAATGCCTGCTGTTGCAGCTGCGGCAGTGGCCGGTGGTCAATCCCCTGACGCTGGCGCTGGTGAGCGACCATCTCGCCGCGCTCGAAAGCCGCCAATACCGCGAAATCGCCCGCGCCCTCGCCGTGTCCGTCGAAGACGTGATGGCGGCGCTGGAGCTGATCAAGAAGCTCGATCCCCATCCCGGGCGCCGCTACAACAAGGCGCAGCCGCGCCTGATCGAGCCCGACGTCTTCTTCGTCAAGGGCCGGCCCGAGCGCTGCTGGATCTGCGAGCGCGAGGATTGCCCCAACCAATACCGCGTCGTCACCAACGACGACGGCTTGCCCCAGCTCAGCCTCAACCGCCATTACCGGCTGATGAAATGGGACAAGAGCCAGCGCGACGTCGCCCGCTACATCCGCGACCGCTACGCCAGCGCCATCCAGTTCCTCAAGAACCTGGAGCAGCGCAAGCAGACGATCGCCCGCGTCTGCCACGCCATCATCGCCCGGCAGGGCGATTTCCTCGACCACGGCATCGACCGGCTGCGGCCGATGATGATCAAGGAAGTCGCCGAAGAGATCGGTGTCCATCCCTCGACCGTCAGCCGCGCCGTCGCCAACAAGTACGCGCACACGCCGCAAGGCGTGCTGGAGCTGCGCTTCTTCTTCACCGAGGCGGTGCAGGGCGCGCGCGGCGGCGAGACCTCGCTGCTGATTCTCAAGCGGCGGGTGAAAAAACTCATCGACGAGGAAGATCCCGGCCATCCCCTCACCGACGAGCGCATCACCGAAATCCTGCGCGCGCAGGGCATTGACGTGACCCGCCGCACCGTGGCCAAATACCGCGAGGACATGCACATTCCCTCGACCCACCGCCGGCGGCGCAAGGCCTAGCCGGAGGGCGGGAGCGACCCATGCCCACTTCCCAGCCGGCGGCCAGCCCGGCGCCGCCGCCGGCCCGCGGCGAACGCCATCTCGTCATCATCACCGGCCTGAGCGGCTCGGGCAAAGGCTCGGTCATCAAGGCCTTCGAGGACTCCGGCTACTACTGCGTGGACAACTTGCCGGTGGACCTGCTGCCCAAGTTCGTCGAGCTGGTGGGCATGAGCAGCGACATCGAGCGCGCCGCTCTGGTCATCGACATTCGCGAGGGCCAGCGCCTGGACGCGCTGCCGGCGCTGGTGCGGCAGTTGCGCGGCGCCGAGGTGCGCATCACGCTGCTGTTTCTCGAAGCCAGCGACGAGGCCCTGATGCGGCGCTTCAGCGAGACGCGGCGCCCGCACCCGCTGGCGCAGGCGGGCGCGGTGGCGCGCGCCATCCGCGCCGAGCGCAAGGCTATGACCAAGATTCGCGCCGCCGCCGATCTGGTCGTGGATACGTCGAAGTTCAACGTCCACGAGCTGCGCAACTTCATCACCGACCGCGTGATCCACGGCAACGCCGGCCGCGCGCTGCGCGTGGCCGTCAACAGCTTCGGTTTCCGCAACGGCGTGCCCGGCGATGCCGATTTGGTCTTCGACGTGCGCTTCCTGCCCAATCCCAACTACATCCCTCAGTTCCGCGACCGCACCGGCCGCGACCCGCAAGTGGCCAAGTACATCCGTTCGTTCCCGCAGACGCGCGAATTCATGGACCGCATCATCGGGCTGCTCGTGTACTTGATCCCGCACTACGTGGAGGAGGGCAAGAGCTATCTGACGATCGCCTTCGGCTGTACCGGCGGGCAGCACCGCTCGGTGATGATCGCCGAAGCCATCGGGCGGGCGCTGGCCCGGGCCGGCTATAACGTGAAGGTCACGCACCGGGACATGGCGCGGTAAACAACCCGGCCCACGGACGCGTTGCAAAGCCGCCCTCAAGCTCGTAGGCTCGAAGCATCGGCCTGTCGGGATGCGTGAACTCCTCCGCCTGCTGAAATTCGTCCGCCGCTACCTGGGAGCCTTCCTCGGCGCCGTCGTGCTGATGGCCGCCGCCGCGGCGCTGGCCGGCCTGGTGGCGCTGCTCATCGCGCCCGTGGTGGACCGCGTGCTCAATCCCGCGAGCGGCGGCGGCCGCGTGCTGCTGTTCAAGGGGGCGGCGTGGTATCCGCACAAGATTTACCTCGACAGCTTCGTTCCGCATTGGTTCTCGCATAATCCGGCTTCGCTGGTGCTCGGCGTCTTCGTGGGCGTGTATTGCCTCAAGGCCGCGGCCGAGTACCTCGGCGGCTATCTGATCAACTACGTCGGCTTCGGCGTGGTCACCGATTTGCGCAACGCCCTCTACGAGAAGCTGATCTACCAGTCGGCCAGCTTCTTCCAGCGGCACACCACCCCCAAGCTCATCTCCACCACCATCAACGACATCGACAAGATTCAGGTCGCCGCCTCGCACAGCCTCTCCGACGCCTTGCAGCAGGGCTTCACCCTCGTGGTCATGGTGGTGGTGCTGCTGGCGCTCAACTGGCGGCTCACCGCCATGGCCGTGCTGCTGCTGCCGCTGGTGGTGATTCCCACCGCGCGGCTGGGGCGGCGGGTGCGGCGCACCACGCGGCGCAGCCAGGACAAGCTGGCCGACGTGCAGCACATCCTGCACGAGACGATCACCGGCAACCGCATCGTCAAGGCCTTCAACATGGAGCGGCGCGAGGTGCAGCGCTTCCGCGAGGCGGCGATGCGGCTGCTGCGCGAAAACCTGCGCTACATCCTGCAGCAAGGCGTCAGCTCGCCGCTGATGGAGATTCTCGGCGCCTTCACCTTGGCGCTGATGGTGCTCTACGGCCGGGGCGCCATCAATCACCGGGTGATGACCGAAGGCACCTTCTTCGCCTTCATCTACGCCCTTGTGCAGCTCTACCAGCCGCTGCGGCGGATGAGCGGCGTTTATAACAGCTTCGAGCAGGCGGCGGGAGCGGCGCAGACCGTCTTCGAGTACATGGATGCGCGCGAGGAAGTGGCCGAGCGCCCCAACGCGCGCCGGCTGCGGCATTTTCGCGAGGCGGTGCGCTTCGAAAACGTCGCCTTCGCCTACGAGCCCGGCCAGGACCTGCTGCGCGGCATCGACCTCGAGGTGCGGCGGGGCGAGGTGCTGGCGATCGTCGGCTCGAGCGGCGCCGGCAAGACCACGCTCGTCAACCTGATCCCGCGCTTTTTCGACGTGACCGGCGGCCGCGTGGTCATCGACGGCCATGATATCCGCGAGTTGACGCTCAGCTCGCTGCGCGAGCAGATCGCCTACGTGACCCAAGACACCATCTTGTTCAACGCCACCGCGGCGCAGAACATCGCCTACGGCGCGCACAGCGTGCCGGAGTCGCGCATCCGCGCCGCCGCCGAAGCCGCGCTCGCCGACGAATTCATCGCCGCCATGCCCGAGGGCTACGCCACGCGCCTGGGCGAGCGCGGCATGCGCCTCTCCGGCGGCCAGCGGCAGCGCATCGCCATCGCCCGCGCCCTGCTCAAGAATGCGCCGATCTTGATCCTCGACGAGGCCACCTCGGCCCTCGACGCCGAAAGCGAGCTCTTGGTGCAGCGCGCCCTGAACAACCTCATGCGCAACCGCACCGTCTTCGTCATCGCCCACCGCCTCTCGACCGTGCGCCGCGCCGATCGCATCGTCGTGCTCGAGGGCGGCACCATCGTCGAGGCCGGCACCCACGACCAGCTGATCGCCGCCGGCGGCGCGTATCGCCGCTTGCACGACCTGCAGTTCGCCGATGTCGAGCCCGCCGCCACCCTGGGCGCCCGCGGCGCCCCCGCCTAGCCGGCGGCCGCGCTCCACCGCCGCGCCGGCGATCCCTGCAGCCTCCACCCAGCCGGGCCAAGGTGAGCAGAACGCCGCGGGCGCGCAGCGTCGCCAATCGTTCGGTCGAGGGGGTCTTTTATCCGCCGCGGCGGCGCCCGGCGTGCCTGGGGCGCCGTGACGAACCCGGATCCCTTCCCGACGAGACGGGCCGCGCCGGCGCGCATGGCCGCACGCGCGCGGCGCCTGCCTTGCGATGGCCGCGATCGTGCGCATGGGTAAAAAAGTGATGCGCCTGCCGGAAGTTTGATGGCACGCTACCACCATGAGTCCAGCGCCGCTGCGTTCGATGACCGGCTATGGCGCCGCGCGCGGCGAGGCGGCGGGAGTGGCGCTGCGCCTGCGCGTGCGCAGCCTCAATCATCGCTTTCTCGACCTGCAACTGCGCCTGCCCGCGGAACTCGAGGCGCTGCAGCCGGCCTTCGAGCAGGCGCTGCGGGGAGCGATTCACCGCGGCCGCGTCGAGCTCACCGCCACCTTCGAGCGCGCCCCCGCCGGCCGCGTCGTCATCAACCGCGAAATAGCGGCCGCCTACGTCGAGGCCTTTCGCGAGTTGCAGCGCGAATTTCGCGAACTTCGGCAAACGGAGCTGGAGCCCGCCGAGGTCTTGCGGCTGCCGGGCATCGTCTCCGTCGCCGCGCCCGAGGCCGGCGCCGGCGGGCAGTTGCAGGCGCTCGCGGAAGCCGTGCTCCGCGACTGCCTCGCCGATCATACCCGCATGCGCGAGCGCGAAGGCGCCGCCATCGCCGAAGACCTGCGGCGGCGCCTCCGGACGATGGCGGCCAGCGTGCGGGCCATCGGCGAATTGCGCCAGCAATTCGCCGAGGCCTTCGCCGCCCGCTTGCGCGCCCGCTTCGCGCAATGGCTGGCCGACGCGCTGCCCCCCGAGCGGCTGGCGGCGGAGGCGGCGCTGCTGGTCGAACGCAGCGACATCAGCGAGGAGCTGGCGCGCTTGGAGGCCCATCTCGCCGAGTTCGGCCATATTCTCGATCAGGGCGGCGAAGCCGGAAAAAAGCTCGATTTTCTCTTGCAGGAGCTGAATCGCGAGGTCAATACCCTGCTCTCGAAAACCGCCAGCGTCGCTGGCGAGGGGCTCGCCATCACCAGCCACGGCCTCACGCTCAAAGCCGAGGCGGAAAAACTGCGCGAACAAGTGCAGAACCTGGAGTGATTTGCCGCCTCGGCCCGGCCGGCACCGCGCCCGCCCGGCGGCGCGGCGCCCCCGCCTGGGCCCTGGCTGCCGCTCTCGCCTCGCGCGCCTGCCCTCGGGCGCCTGCCGCATGCGGCCCGCGCGAGCCATCGCGTGCGGCCAACTGGCTACAATGGCGTTTGGCCTCGCCCCCTGCTCCCGCTTCCGCCGCCGCGCCCCGCAATTGCGTGTTCATCATCTCCGCGCCTTCGGGCTCCGGCAAAACCACGTTGGTGCGCGAGCTCTTCAGCCTGGTGCCGGGCCTGGAGTTCTCGATCTCGTACACCACCCGCGCCCCGCGCGGCAGCGAACAGAACGGCCGCGACTACTTCTTCGTGAGCCCGGCGGAGTTCGAGCGCATGCTCGCCGCCGGCGCGTTCCTGGAGCATGCCTGCGTTTTCGGCAATTACTACGGCACCGCCTGGTCGTTCTTGGAAGACGCTCGCCGCCGCGGCCGCGACCTAGTGCTCGACATTGATGTCCAGGGAGCGGCGCAGGTGCGCGAGCGCCTGCCCGAGGCCGTCAGCATCTTCATCGTCCCGCCCGACCGCGACACCTTGGCCTGGCGCCTCAAGAGCCGCGGCGAAGACCGCCCGGAGGTCATCGCGCAGCGGCTGGGCGATGCCTCGCGCGAGATCGCCGCTTATAATAGATACGGCTACGTCATTATCAATGACCGCCTCGACGAGTCGGTCGAGAAATTAGAGGCCGTGGTGCTGAGCGAGCGCGCGCGCGCCCGGGGACTGGCGCTCGAGCCCCGCTGGGCGGCGCTGGCCGAGACGTGCCGGCAACAGAATGCCGCCGCGCGCTTGGCGCCGGTGTTGCGCTCTTTCGGCTTGACCGCCGAGGAAACAGGCCGTGGGGAGACGCGTTCATGACTGCCTATAAGAGCATCGAAGATTTGCCCAGCCGCTACCAGTTCGTCCATATCGCGGCGCGGCGCGCCCGCAAGATCCAAAATGGCGCGCGGCCGCTGATCACCATCGCCTCGAAAAAACCCACCCGCATCGCCGAGCAGGAAGTCATGGCGGGCCTGGTCGCCTACACCGCCCCGCCGCTGCCGGGCCAGGAAAAAGGCGAGCCGGCGGCCGACTAGCCCGCCCCGCCATGAAAATCGTCCTCGGCGTCAGCGGCGGCATCGCCGCCTACAAGGCGGCGGAGCTGGCGCGTCTGCTGCAGCAGGCCGGCTATCGCGTGCAAGCGGTGATGACGCGCGCCGCCCGCGAATTCGTCGCCCCCATGACCTTGGCCGCGCTGACCGGCGAAAAGGTCATCACCGATCTGTTTCCGCCCGAGACCGCGGCCGCGTCGCCGGCCGATGCCGAGGCCGCGATCGAGCACATCGCCGTGGCGCAGGCGGCGGACGCGCTGGTCGTGGCGCCGGCGACGGCGCACGTGCTGGCCAAGTTCGCGCACGGCTTCGCCGACGATTTCCTCAGCACCCTCTATCTCGCCACCACCGCGCCGGTGATCTTGGCGCCGGCGATGAATCTCAATATGTGGCGGCATGCGGCCACCCAGGCCAACCTGGAAACGCTGCGCCGCCGTCCCGGGCACGTGCTCGTCGAGCCCGGCGCCGGCTATTTGGCCTGCGGCATGGTCGGCGAAGGCAGGCTGGCGGAGCTGGAGGCCATCGTGGCCGCGCTCGAGCGGGCGCTGGCGCAGGGCCAGCGCGATCTGGCCGGGCGCAAAGTCCTCATCACCGCCGGGCCCACGCGCGAGGCGATCGACCCCGTGCGTTACCTCTCGAACCGCTCCAGCGGCAAAATGGGCTTCGCCTTGGCCGAAGCCGCGGCGCGGCGCGGCGCCGCCGTGGTGCTCGTCGCCGGCCCGACGGCGGCGGAGCCGCCGCGCGCGAGCGGCATCGAGGTGATTCCCGTGACCACGGCGGAAGAGATGGCCGCGGCGGCGCTGGCGCAATTCCCGCACGTGGATTTGGCGATCTTGGCGGCGGCGGTGGCCGATTATCGCCCGGTCAAGCCCGCCGGGGAAAAGATCAAGAAGACCGCGGCGCCCCTGCATTTGGAGCTCGAGCCCACGCCCGATATCCTCGCCGCCTGCGGGCGCGCCAAGCGGCACCAGATTTTGGTCGGATTCGCCGCCGAAACCGGCTCGCCCGTTGCCGCCGGCCGCGCCAAGCTGCAAGCCAAAGCCGCGGACATGATCGTCGCCAACGACGTCACTCTCCCCGGCGCCGGCTTCGACGCCGATGAAAACGAGGTCTTCTTGATCACGGCCTCCGGCGATCGCAAGCTGGAGCGGGCGCCAAAGTCGAAGATCGCCGGGCAGATCCTCGATGCCGCCGCCGCGCTGCTCGCCCCTTCCCCCAGCGTGCGGCTGGTGCGCGCATGAGCGAGGGCGACGCCTCCTCTTCACCCGGCGCCGCTGCCGTTGCCCGCCGCCGCGGCGGCACTGCGGCCGGCGGCCGGCGACCGGCGGAGCCGCATCCCGCCGCATCGCGCTCGCTGCTCTTCGATTACTTGGAGTTTCAGCGGGAGCTGGGCATCGAGACGCTGCGCTGGCCGCGCGGCGCGCTCGACTCCCTGCCCAGCGCGCCGCCGCCGGCCGCGGCGGGCCAAACCGCTGCGGCCGCTCCCAGCGCCGACCCCGCCGCCGCGCTCGCCGCCATTCGCGCCGATCTCGGCGATTGCACGCGCTGCCCGCTGCATTCGCAAGGGCGCAAACAGATCGTCTTCGGCGACGGCAACCCGCGCGCCGAGCTGGTGTTCGTGGGCGAAGCCCCGGGCGCCGACGAAGACCGCCAGGGCGTGCCCTTCGTCGGCCGCGCCGGGCAATTGCTCAACGACATGATCCAAAAGGGCATGGGGCTCGAGCGCAGCCAGGTCTACATCTGCAACGTCGTCAAGTGCCGGCCGCCGGAAAACCGCACGCCCGAGCCGAATGAATGCGCCACGTGCTCGCCGTTCTTGTTCCGCCAGCTGGCCGCGATCCGGCCCCGGTTGATCATCGCGCTCGGCTCGGTGGCGGCGCAAAACCTGCTGCACTATCGCGGCTCGCTGGCTTCCGTGCGCGGCCGCCTGCACGACATCTCGATCGGTGACTTCGCCACCAAACTGGTCGTGACCTACCATCCCGCCTACTTGCTGCGCGACCCGACCCAAAAGAAGGCCGCCTGGCAGGACTTGCAGATGGCCATGAGCTACCTCGGCCTGCGCCGCCCCAGCCGCTAGAACGCAAACCGGCCGGGAACCATCAGGCGGGCTGCCTCATCGGCAAACCGCTCTCGCCCCTCGAACGCCGCCCGTTACCGCCCCGCCGGCGCCTGCCGCGCCTCATCCGCCATCCGCCGGTGCCCCGCCCCGGCCAACCCTGCTGGCGCAAGCTGAATCCTACTTTTGAGGCCCCCCAGGGGTCGCCTCTGCGGGCCGCGGGCGTCGCCTCGGTCTCGCGCCGCTGTTTGACAACTGAAATCTGGCCTCTCTCGGAAGTGACGGCCAGGAGTGGATCGCGGCGCCACGCGCTTCGATCCCCCTCCTTCCGGGTGGCTCACGCTTGGGCGCCACCCGTTGGGAAGCTCAACACCGCAAGTCGCCGGCGCGCGCCCGAGCTCCGCCTGCAAATCAAAGCATCACAATCGTTTAGGCGCCAATAGCCGTCCGCCGTCTCACCGGGGGTGTTGACCTGTACTTTCGACCAGGAGACCATTTTTCGGTTCGCCGCCCGTCGCGATGATTCAGGATAAACACCTGATTCGTCAGCAACTTATAGTCTGTCTCGCCGGTGCCGCCGTTCCTTGGGTGGTCTCCCTTCCTCAAAGCCGTTCTTCAATCGGTGGAAACATCTGGCACTTGTGCTCGAGCAGCGGCAATGCCGTGCCCTGCGCCCCTCCGGGGTCGTTGACGAGTCGCCGAATCAGCGATTGCTGGCCGCGATCGCCGTACCCGATGTTTCGACGGCGCTCTGCCAGGTGTCATCCGCGATGCCGAAAAAGCGCGTCACCCGATCGAGCGCTTCCTGCTCGGTGCGGCATTCATAGACGAGCTTGCGCAGCGTGGCGCCGTCCTCGACCCCGTGGGTGAACCAGGCCACGAATTGCTTCATTTTGCCCAGCGCGCCGGGCGAGCGCTCGGCGGCGAGCAACGAGAAGTAGCGGCCGATCAAGGCGGCGCGATCGGCGGCGCCGGGCAAATCGTAATGGCCGGTGGTGCGGTACTGCTCGATTTGGCGGAAGATCCAGGGATTATTGGCAGCAGCGCGGCCGATCATGACCGCGTCGCAGCCGGTGGCGGCGACGAGGGCGGCGGCGTCTTCCGGGCGGCGCACGTCGCCGTTGCCGAAGACGGGGATGCGCACCGCCTGCTTGACCGCCGCGATCCATTGCCATTGCGCCTCGCCGGCATAGCCCTGCGCGCGGGTGCGAGCGTGCAGCGCCAGCGCGTTGACGCCGCTGGCTTCGGCGAGGCGGGCCAGCTCGACGTGCACGAGAGTGCGCTCGTCCCAGCCGGCGCGGTACTTGACGGTAAACGGAATCGTGACGGCGGCGCGAATGCGCGTGAAGAGCCGCGCGAGCAGCGGCAGATCGCGCAGCAGGCCCGAACCGCCGTTGCATTTGACGACTTTGTTCGCCGGGCAGCCGAGATTCAGGTCCACGGCGTCGAAGCCGAGCCGCTCGACCAATTCGGCCGCCTGCGCCAAGACCTCGGGATCGCTGCCGAAAAGCTGCGCCGCAATGGGGCGTTCCTCGGCGCCGAAGCTCAGGTAGCGGCGGGCGACGCGCTCGGAGCGGATCAACCCATCGGCGGAGGTGAACTCCGTCATGATCAGGCCGCAGCCGCCCAGGCCGCGCAGAAAGCGCCGGAAGACGGTGTCGGTGATGCCGGCCATGGGCGCCAGGATCGTCGCCGGCGCCACGCGCACTTCGCGGCCGCCATGGCGGATCACGACGCCGGCGGGCAGCGCCGAAGGCGCCGCCGCCGGACGCGGCGAGGGCGGCTTGTCCCAGAGCTTGTTCACTCCTTAATTTTAGCGGCCGGACGAACGCGGCGCATTCAGCTTACAGCTTCGCGCGCAAGCGCAGCAGTCCCCAGGCACAGAGCGCCGCGACCGCCGGCGCCGACAATAACAAACCCCGCGCGCGCTCGACGGCAAGCCCGATGAGCGAGCCGAGCAGGCCGGCCGAGAAGCCGACGACCAGGCATGCCGCGGCAAGCGCAGCGGTCCACCGTTTCGACCACCGTCGGCGCGGGAACGGATTGCGCGCCGTTCCTTCCCCCGGGTTAGAACGTGAGTCCGAGCTGTACCTCCGCGGTTCTCGGCGCCACGAAGTGGGTGCCGCTGAAGGTGGAAAGGAAGTTGTATAGCGCTTGCCGGTTCGTCAGGTTGGTGACGATGAGGCGCGCACTCATGCGCCCCAACTCGGTTCGCGCCAGGCTGTCGTCGCCAATGGCAATGTCGAAAAGGTGACGCGGGGCGATGCGCGGCGGGTTCGTGTCGTCGTTCTCGGTGCCGGGGGCCGGAATCACCACGCGGCTGGCGCCCCACTGCGGAAACGGCACCGTGCAACTGGTGATCGGCGCCGCGAGCGTGGCGACCTGCGCGCCGCAGAAAAAGCCGATCGCCGCCTGCTGATCCGCGTCGAGCGCCAGGGCGTTGGCCAAACCGTTGGGTCCGGCGAAATAGCCGGCCACCAAACCGCTGTCATAGCGCCAGGTGAAGATGGTCCAGATATTGGGCCGCCATTGATAGCGCACCTCCGTGGTTTGCTGAAACACCTGGTCGTGATCGATGCGGAAGGCGCCGGTATCGAGCGGCGAGTTGAAGATGATGCCGCCGTTTTCGGGGCCGAAAAAGCGGGAGCGCGTGTGGCCGAGAGTGGCGTTGAACGATAGGCCGTGCAGGGGCTTGGTGCTCACGCGCACGCCCGCGCCGTCGATCTTCGACTTGCGCCAGTTGATGGGAAAGGCTATCGGAGTGCTGAAGAGGGTATCGAAATCGAAGGCGTCGTTGGTGAACTTCCAGAAATAATCGCCGCTGACCTGCACCATTGGCGTGATGTTTTGCTCGAAGCCGAGGTCGAAGTCGTTGCGCCGCCCGGGCTGCAGCGGCACGCCGGCAAAGGCTCCGAAGACGTTGGTGGCCAAGCCGCCGGCGCCGGTGGCGCTCGAAAGAATCAAGTTTTCGTTATACGGGGACTCGTATTCGCGCGAGTAGGAGGCGCGCAGCACGGTGTCGGTGGGCCGCACTAGGTAGGAGCCGCCCACGCGCGGCTGCCAGCCGGTGTAAGCGACCAGGCCCAAATACCGATCCACGCGCAGACCGGGGCTGAGGGTGAAGTTGCCGAGGCTTATGGCATCTTGCAAGTAGGCGGCGTATTCATTGATGTTTTTGCGGCCGTGAAAGACGAACTGTTGGCCGCCGCGGGTCAAATCAAAGGGAACCAGGCCGGGGTTGAGCTTGGGGTTGGGAGCATAGCCCGCGGCGGCGCAACCGCTGGGATTGGTGACGTTGGGCGCAGCCACCGGTTTGCCGCTTGCGTCCACGCAGACGGCGTTGAAGAGCGGGTCGGTGATACCTAGGTTGAAGCCTTCCGCCAGGCGCGTTTGCATGAGCTGCACGCCGGCGGAGAGATTGTTGCGCCAGCGATTGTAGGCGAGTTCGAGGCGGGTGCCGTAGTTCGTAAGAAACCGGTTCTGGCCGATGGTGGCCGGCTGATCGTGAAAGGGATTGGCGCTCGGATAGTAGTTGACGTGATCGCGGCGCAGCCAAACGTCGGCGGTGCCCAGCAAGTTGGGGCTGAAGATGTGCTGAAAGCTGGGAGCAATGTTGAAGGTCAGCGCGCGTTGCCGCTGATCTTGGCCGGCGGACTGCTGATCGTATGTGTTTGGCACTTGGAACCAGTTGCGCGCCGCGAACAGGTCCAAGTGCACGGCATCGTTGGGACTCGGCTGCCAATCCACGCGGTCGAAGCCGCTCAGGTTGTTGCCGATGTCGTGCATGGGGCTGAACTCCGGCGCGTCGAGAAAGCGGCCGGAGCGCACCCCATCTAGGGCCAAGAAGTTGCCGAACTTGTCGCCGCCGATCCCGAAGGCCGTCCGTTCGCCGGCGGTGCCGAAGGAGCCGTAATAGGCCTGGACATTGCCGGTCGGGCGGTGATCGCCCAACCCGGAGCGCGTGGTCGCGCGCACCACCAGGCCGAGCTTATCTCCGTAGGCGGCGCTCGGCGCCGAAGTCACCAAGTCGAGCGATTCCAAGGCATTGGCGGGAATCGCGGTGGAAAAGAGCTTGCTCTGCTGGTCGCTGATGGGCTGGCCATCGACGACATAGGTGGTTTCCGCGTGGTCGCCCTGGGGATGAAAGAACCCGTTGGCGTCGGCGGCGACGTTGGGCGAACTGTTCGTAATGACTGCGGCCAAATCGCTGCCCGGCGCCGTGGCCGGCATCTGCTCCAGCGCAACTTGGCCGACAGCGGTTTGCGTCGCGGGCTGATTCTCCAGCACCGTCGCTCCCACGGCCTCGACTTGGACGGTGGCATTGGCGGAGGCGACGCGCAGAGCCAGGTTCAGGCGTATGGGCACCGGGCTTTCGACCACCACCGTCTGGCCGGCGAAGGTGAAGCCCTTGGCGGCAACGCCGAGCACGTACGTTCCCAAGGGGACATTGGTGAAACCGAACCCCCCTTTTGCGTCGGCTTTGACGGAATGCGAGTAGCCGGCGGGGCCGGTCAGGCTGACCATGGCGCCCGGCACGGCCGCTCCGGAGGGGTCGACGACGAAGCCCGTAACCGTCCCGGCGTTGCTGGACTGGGCGGCGGCGGCCAAAGTGGCGACCGCCAGGAAAATTAGACACGAAATCGCGCTGCGCATAATTTCTTTTCTTCTTGGCCTCGCAGGGCCAGGTTGTGGCGAAGGATATGCACCGCGGGACGCCAGCACCGCCAGTCGGCAAAAGGACCATCGGACCGGGCGCCGCAAACTGCGCTCTGTAACGAGGCAGACCTATATGGCGGCGCAGGGCGGCCCGCGAGGTTCGCTGGGAGTGTGGGGCGTGAGCTGGGGCGGAACGAACGGCTGAACGACCACGCCCGTCCGGATGCTCCGGGGCGGAGGGATGCGAATCGAGACGGGAGCGGGCGCTAGGCGAAGATGGCCGGCGTGGCAGATCGCGCACTGATCGCGGCCGGTATGCGACTGGTGAGCCGGCGAGAGCGCCTCAAGCTGGGAATAGACCAGCCCGCCGGCCAGTGCCAACACCAGTCCGGCGAGCAGGGCGCGCGATCGGCGGCCGGACCAAAGTGGTAACTGAACGCGCCCCGGCATATCGTCGATTCGACGGCAGGCGCATCGCGCCGGTTTCTCGAATTTCAGCGCCGCGGGGGCGCTCCGGGTTGCCGCGTCGGAAGGGTCAGGCGATCTTGATGATTTTGCGCTTGATGGCGTACTGCACGAGCTGCGCCTTGTTATGCAGGTCGAGCTTGCGCATGAGGTTGAACTTGTGCGCCTCGACGGTCTTGATGCTGAGATTGAGGCGGTAGGCGATCTCCTTGACCGAATTGCCTTCCGCCAGCAGCTTCAGCACTTCGCGCTCGCGCGGGGTGAGCATGCTCAGGCGGCTCTTGAAGCGGTCCTCGGGAGAGCGGGCGCGCAGGCCGTCGACCAGGCGGGCCAGCAGGCGCGGGCTGAGGTACTTGCCGCCGCGGCGAATTTCGCGCAGCCCGGCGATGAGCTGGTCGGCGGGCGTGTCCTTGAGGATGTAGCCGGCGCCGCCGGCGTCGAGACATTCGGCGAGGTAATCCTCGTCGTCGTACATGGTCACGAACAAGACGCGGGTCTCGGGCCGCTCCTTGCGGATGCGGCGCACGGCTTCGAAGCTCGAAAGCCCGGGCATGCCGATGTCCATGATGATCAGGTCGGGGCGCAGCTCGCGCGCGCGTTCGACGGCTTCTTCGCCGTTGCGCGCCTCGCCCACGACGGCGAAATCGAGCTCGCTCTCGAGCAGGCGCTTCAAGCCCTGGCGGAACAGCGTGTGATCGTCGGTGATGAGAATGCGGGAACGGGACATAGAGACTGTCATTGCGGTGCGGGATTCGGAGCTCGGGGTCAGCATGCCGCCGCCTGCGCCATGGCCGGCGCCGGCGCCGCCGCGGATTCCGCCGCGGGCAGGGGCAGCTCGGCCACCAGCACCGTGCCGCGGCCGCGCCCGGCGGCCACGTGCAGCGAGCCGCCGGCCAGCTCGATGCGCTCGCGCATGGCGATCAAGCCGAGGCCGCCGCCGCGCCGCGGCGCGCGCGCGCCCGGGTCCAGCCCCACCCCGTCGTCGGCCAAGCGGATGAGCAGCCGCCCCCGCCGCATCCGCACTTCGAGCGAGGCATGGCGGGCGCGCGCGTGCCGGGCGATATTGGTCAGCCCCTCTTGCGCCATGCGATACACGAGCGTCTCGATCTCCGGCGGCAGACGGTGGGGCAGGGCGAGGCGCAGCCGCAGCGACGCCGCATAGGCGTGGCGGAAGTCGCGCGCCAGGCGGCGCAGGGCGGCGGCGAGGCCCAGCTGCTTGAGTCCGATCGGGGCCAGGTCATGGATGATGCGGCGCAGCTCGGCGATGCCTTCATCCACGCCCGCCAGCGCCTGGCGCAGCGGCGCGGCCGCGGCGGGCTGGCCGCGCAGCTTGGCGCGCGCCATCTCCAAATAGAGGCGCGTGGCCATGAACGTCTGCCCGGCGGCGTCGTGCAAATCGCGGCCGATGCGCCGGCGCTCGTCCTCCTGCGCGCGCAGCACCGCCCGCGAGAGGCGGCGGATGTCGGCGTGCCCCGCGCGCACCGATTCCACCAAGCGGGCGCGCTCGATCGCCAGCGAGGAGCGGCGCGCGAACGCGGTCAGCAAATCGCGTTCCTGCGGCAGACACTCGTACACCCGGTCGAAGGCCACGTGCAGCACTCCCAGGCGGGCGCCGGCGCCGCGCGGCTGGCCGCGCAGCGGCACCGCCCAAACGCTCTTGATGTCGAGCGCGCGGAAGTAGGGCGGCCCGACGCGCGGATCGTCTGCGGCATCGTCGGTCGCGATCACCCCGGCGGCGCGAAACGCGCGCTCGAAGAAACGGCCGACCGGCGCATCCGGCAGCACCAAGCCGGCTGCGACGCCGTGCAGCGCCACCGGCCGCAACTGCGGCTTGCCGCCGGCATCGGGCGCCGCCAGCAGGATGCCCGCCCAGCGCGCCGCGAACGCCTGCGCCGCCAGCGCCAGCAAGCGCTGCAAGAGATCGTTGAGGCTGGCCGCTTCCAGTTCGGCGTTGAGCACTCCGAAGAGCGCGTCGAGAGCGGCGCGCTGCACGCCGTCATAGGCGCGCACCGCGCTCAGAAAAGCGATGTGCTGGAAGGCGTCGAGCGCGGCGCTGGCCTCGGGCGAGCGCTCGCGCCCGGCCAGAAACGGCTCGACGACCTGCGCTTGCGTCAGCAAGCCCTCGCCGATGGCATGCAGCGGCACGCGCAGCTTGGCCAGCCGGCGCGCGGCATAGTCGATATGCTCTTCATACGCCTCGAAGTCGCCGCGCGCCAGCAGCGCCCAGGGCGCTTCCAAGAACAAGCGCGCCACTTGGTCGAGGGCGCGGCCGTGCAGGCCGGTCGCCTGGCGGCGCCAGCGCTCGGCCATCGCCGGCGCATTGGGTTGAAGATGCTCAGCCAGCGCCGCGATCAAACGCCGGCGCCGGATGCTCAACAGGGAAAAGTACATCCGAAATGCTGCCCGAGAGCTACTTGGAAAAGCTTTTGTGTGGTCTGAGTATAGCAGGCACTCTCGGCTGAGCGAATACTCTTAGGGTCGGCACAAGGGACCGGAGTTCCAGCCGTCCCATCGCCGCGGGCAAGGTGCATGCGGAATACACTACGAGCCATGCTGAGGTGGCGTCCCGTTCCGCGCGCGGGTGTAGCGCGCATGCCGCCGCGCCGCGGACCGAGCCGGGCGCCGCAGCCACGCGGCGCCGCGATCGCGGCGCTCGTGGCGCTGGCGATCACCGCCGCGCCGGCGCCGCCGGCGGGGCATGCCGGCCGGCCGGGTGCGCTCACGGCGGCGGAGACGCAGGCGCTGATGGCGCGCATCCGGGCGACGTTTTACGTTCCGAGTCCGCTGCCGCCGCTCGGCATCGAGGTTCGGAGCCGTTTCCGGCCCGCGCCCGGCGTCGAAGCCGAAAGGATCACCTATGGGACCGAATTCGGCATGCGGGTGCCGGCGATTCTCTATCTCCCCGATCCGGCGCCCCGCGCCATGCCGGGCTTGGTCATCGTCGCCGGCCATGGCGGGGACAAGTACAGTTGGTACTCCTATTACGCGGGTATGCTCTACGCGCGCGCCGGGGCGGCGGTGCTGACCTATGACACGATCGGCGAAGGCGAGCGCAACGCGGAGCGCAAGTCCGGCGCCAACGCCCACGATCACTGGCTGCTGCCCGAGCCGCAAATGGCGCGCCGCCTGGCGGGGCTGATGCTCACCGACGCGATGCAAGGCGCGCGCGTGCTGCGTCATCGAGCGGGCGTCGATCCGGGCCGCATCGCCATCGCCGGCTACTCCATGGGTTCGTTCGTCGAAAGCCTGGCTTGCGCCGTGGACCCGCGGTTTCACGCTTGCGTCGCCGCCGGCGGCGGCGATCTCGACGGCCGCGGCGGCTATTGGGACTCGCACTCGAACAAGCCGATGTGCCAGGAGATTCCCTACCGCTCGCTGGACTTCCTCGGCGACCGCGGCGCCGTGCTCTACGCGCTGCAGGCCTCTCATGCCGCCAGCTTGGTTTTCAATGGCGCCGAGGACCGCGTGGTCCAAATCCCCACCCATGGCGCGCCGTTCTTTCGCGATCTCCAGCGGCGCGCGGCGCGGCTGCACGGCGGCGCGGCGGGCGTCTTCGAATTTGCTTTCGGCGCCAACGGCGGCCATCGGCCGTGGTTTGTCACGCGCCCGGTCGCGCTCTGGCTCGACGCCCAATTGCGCTTCCCGAACTGGAGCCCGGCCGCCATTCGCGCGATGCCCGCCGTGCGCGCCGCCGATTGGGCCCGCGCCGCCGGCGCCGTCCTCGCGCGCGGCGCCGGCGGGGAACGGCGCGAAGGCGGCACGCGGGCTTTGGCGCCGATCGCTTTCCCGGCGCTGTCGCGGGCCCAGCTCAGCGTCTTCGCGCCGGATGCATGGCAGCGCCGCGAGACGGCGCTGATTTACGAGATGTGGGTGGCTCACGCCGAGGCGGCGGCCGCCCAGCCCGGACCGCGCAATCTCCCTGTCCCGCCCGCGGGCGGGAGTCGCTCGCCGGCTCCCGCGCGTTAGGCCGCGCCTTCCGCCCGCTCCCTGATGGATGGTTGTGGCAGCCGGGCGGCCCGCCCGGCCGCGCAGGCGCATCACAAAGAGACATGGCGAAGAGAAAACAGCCGGGCGAGATGGCGGGGGAAAGGCCGAGCGCGAGCCGGCGGCGCAAAAATGCCGGCGCGACGGTGGTGGCGTTCCCGGGAAGCGAGCAGATGGGCGCGCGGCCGGCGCCGCCGTTTCCCGAACAGCAGCAGGAAAAGCCGGGCCTCGAGAGCCGGATGCGGCCGCGGCCGCAATACCTGGCGCCCGAGTATCGCGCCGCGGGCAAGCTGGAGGGCCGGACGGCTCTGATTACCGGCGGCGATTCCGGCATCGGCCGCGCCGTCGCCGTGCTCTTCGCGCGCGAAGGCGCCGACGTCGCGATCGTCTATACCCCGCCCGAACAAGCCGACGCCGAGGAAACCGAGCGCGCCGTCGCCGCCGCCGGCCGGCGGGCGCTGCTGCTGCCCGGCGACGTCAAGGACTTCGAGTTCTGCCGGCGCGCGGTGACGCGCACCGTGCGCGAATTTGGCCGCCTCGACATTCTCGTCAACAACGCCGCCTTCCAGGAGCATCAGCCCGATCTCGAGCGGCTGAGCGAGGAGCAGTGGGACGAGACGTTCCGCACCAACATCTACGGCTACTTCCACATGGCCAAGGCGGCGCTGCCACACTTGCCGCGCGGCGCGGCCATCATCAACACCGGCTCGATCACCGGCCTCGAGGGCAGCGCCCGGCTGCTCGACTATGCCGCGACCAAGGGCGCGATTCACGCCTTCACCAAGTCGCTGGCGCAGAATCTGGTCGAGCGCGGCATTCGCGTGAACTGCGTCGCGCCCGGGCCGGTGTGGACGCCGCTCCAGCCGCAAGACGCCGGCGCCGAGGCGGCGCGCCACGGTGCCGAGGTCCCCGTGAAGCGCCCGGCGCAGCCGGAGGAGATCGCGCCCGCGTACGTCTTTTTCGCCTCGCGGGCGGACTCGAGTTATATCACCGGCGAGATCATCACTCTGCTGGGCGGCGAAACCCTCGCCGCCTAGCCCGCTCACGCGAAGAACGACAGCCAGACCGCGCCGGCGGCGAGCGTGAGCACGGCGATCGGGAAACCGGCGCGGAAGTAGCGCCAGAAGCCGATTTGCGTCTGCGAGCGCACGCGCTCGACGACGATCAGGTTGGCGATCGAGCCGGTGAGGGTGAGATTGCCGGCCAGCGTGCTGGCCATCGCCAGCAGCAGCCAGGCGCGGTGCGGGTGGGCGAGATGCGCGACCGGCGCCTTCAGCAGCATCACCGCCGGCACGTTGCTGACCAGGTTCGAGAGCACGGCCACCAACGTGGTGAAGACGGCGGCATGCCGCAGCGCGCCGCTCGCCGACCAGCGCGCCAGCGGCGCGAGCAGTCCGGCGTCGCGCGCGCCGCCGATGATCAAGAACAGGCCGAGAAACAGCAGCAGCAGGCCCCAATCCACGTCGCGCAGCAGCCGCCAGGCGGCGCGCGGCTGCGCGAGGAGCAGCGCGGCCGCGCCGGCGGCGGCCACCCAGGCCGGCGGCAGGCCCAGCAAGAAGCCGGCCAGCACGAGCCCGACCACCGCGATGCTGGGCAGCGCGGCGCGGTCGAGCCGCGCCGCTCCCGCCGGCAATGCGGCCGCCAGGAGCGGCGACTCGGGCGCGGCGCCCGCAACCGGTGCGGCCGCCGGTTCGAGCCGCCGCAGCCAGCCCCAGGCGATGCAAAGCCCGAGCGCGGCCACCGGGCCGAGATGCCAAAGGAAATCGCGGTAGCCGATGCCCGAGACCGAGCCGATCAGGATGTTCTGCGGGTTCCCGGTGATCGTGGCCGCGCTGCCGATATTCGAGGCGATGGCGAGCGCCAACAGATAAACGACCGGATCGCGGCGAAGCGCCCGCGCGGCCTCGAGCACCAACGGCGCCAGCACCAGGCAGACGATGTCGTTGACGAGAAAGGCCGAGAGCAGGCCGCTGGTGAAAACGACGGCGGGCAGCAGGCGGCCGGGGCGGACGCGGGCCACCACCGCCGCCGCGATCCAGGCGAAGACGCCGGCGCGGTAAAGGGCGGCGACGACAACCATCATCGCGAACAGCAGCGTCAGCGTCGGCACGTCGATCGCCTGCCGCAGCGCTGCGCCGGGCAGCGCGCCTACGGCGATCATCAGCAGCGCGCCGATCCCAGCCGCGGCGGCGCGGCCGATGCGGGTGCCGGGCAGGCGGCCGGCGGCGAAGACGAAGTAGCAGGCGAGAAAGATTGCCGCCACCGCCGCTTCGCGCAGCGAGGCAAGAGACCAGGCGTGCATGAGGCGAGAGCCGACAGCAGTTTAGCCGACCGCGGCCCGGCGCCGGCTCTCGCCCGGCGGCGCGCGCGCCTCGCGGAACGGGGCGGGCGCCGGGCTTATATTTTTCGCATGCCCAAGGCGAGCGCCGGGATCTTGCTGTACCGCCGCCGCGCGGGCGAGCTCGAGGTCTTGTTGGTGCACCTCGGCGGTCCCTTCTGGGCGAAGAAGGATGCCGGCGCCTGGTTTGTGCCCAAAGGCGAAATCGAGCCGGGCGAGGATGCACTGCAAGCGGCCAAGCGCGAATTTGCCGAGGAGACCGGGCTGTCGGTCGCGCCGGACGCGCGCTTGCTGCCGCTCGGCGAGGTGCGGCAGCGCGCCGGCAAGACGGTGACTGCCTTCGCCTTCGAGGGCGACTGCGATCCGCGCGCGATCCGCAGCAATGCGTTCGAGCTGGAGTGGCCGCCGCGCTCCGGCCGGCGGCAGCAGTTCCCCGAGGTGGACCGTGCGGAGTTCTTCAGCCTGGACGAAGCGGCGCGGAAGATTCACCCCGCGCAGGCGCCGTTCCTCTCGCGCTTGCAACGCGAACTGGCGCGCCCGCAGCGTCCCCGCTGATGCCGCTGGCCGTCGGAGCGCGGCGGCCGGCTCAGGCCCGGCCGCGGCGAGCCAGCGCGGAGATCAGCGTGATGAAGAAAAGGATCAAGAAGATGATGAAAAGGATCTTCGCGATGCCGATGGCCACGGCCGTGATCACGCCGAAGCCGAGCAGGGCGGCGATGATCGCGATGATCAGAAACACGAGCGCCCAATAGAGCATTCTCGTCGGATGCAGGCCGTCGGGCCGAAAGTTGCCCGTGGTAGCCGGCCTCCGCTCATCGCAAGGGCGGCGGCCAGCATCTTACATCGAAATCCATAGCCATCCGGCACGCAGGCCGGTCAGAATGAGGAATTGAAGCCAGCCCTGCGAACCGATGCCAAAAAGAAAGCAACCACAGCTTAACGATTTTGACGATCCTGAATTTCTCGGCTTCGCCAAGTCTTATCTCTCCGAAGCGTTCCCCAATCCTCAGCGCATTCGTTGTCCGCCGGATTCCCAGCTTCAGCAAATGGCTAAACGCCCCGTCGAGGCTCGCGACGCCGCAGCCAGCCAACAGCTGACCTCCTGCTCGCCCTGCTTCAACCGCTACATGGAAATTTTAGCGAACCTAAGACGCAGAAAAGCAGCTGGGCAATAGTCGTTCGCGTAATTGTATAGGCCGGGATTTTATGTCCCTGATGGAATACTCGAAGTTCTGGCCTAGAGGCTCAATTTCCGAGTGCCCGTCATCCAGGATTCTCTAAGCAACGGCTCACGACAGGCTGACACTGACGAGCCTATCCAACATTTTTGTCGCAGGTCGCTGTGCTCATCTGTTTTTCAAATAGGTTGGGCCATCCTGTGAGGGCACCGGGCCGCCGACAAAGAAACGGCTGTGCTGGCGCCGCTGTCGCACGCGGGACCGACCGGCCCGAGCAGTTGGTCCGCTCCGTTGGCCAGCCCAGGTGCCGAAGAGAAATTCTTTCGCACGAGTCATGGCAACGTAGAGCAGTCTGCGCTCTTCTCCCAGGTCTCCATCAGGCCTGGGCACAATGTTGTCTTCGAGGCCTGCAATGATTGTCGCTCGCACCGTAAGGCCCTTAGAGCCGACCATCGTCATGATGCGCACGCCGTGACTCTCTGCAAGTGCGCGATCTTTCCCGAGTGGCGTAATCTGCGAAATGAATTGGCTGAACCCCTGGCCTTCTTCGACTAGACCGTCCAGCGCGTGCAGAAGCTCTTTGCACTCAGGGCTAGGTGCGGGGACAACGGCGTTGCTGGCTGTTGCGACCATCCAGTGCCCCCACCCATCGTCGGGCATGTCTTCAGGTGTGGGGTGCGCGGCCAGCCACGCGCGTACCGTCTCCATCAAGGTCCGCACTCTGGCTGCGGAGCGCGGGGCCTCAGGAAAATTCGCCTGACGGGCCGCGAAGAGGGCCTCGCCGAACTGCATGTGAGAGTCGCGGGCGCGCCCGTAAAGGTAATCACAAAAAGTTTGCCCAATGCCAGGCGTGAGTAGGAATAGACTGGCCCACGCGAGAGAGTCGCGTTCATTCACCAAGAGCCGGAATATGGCAAGCATGCGTCGATTCCCGGGCTCGGCCAGGACGCGCTCGACCGCGTCTGGATCGGAGTAGGCAATCCCCAGAGCATCGAGCGCCTCCTTTATCGGCCGGCTGAAAGTTCCGCGGTAGTCGCCGCGGAGGAGCACAAGAATCTCTTCGGCTGGGACATGGTCGCGCTCGATCAACTGTCGGATCAATGCGGCGATCCCGCCTGCCTCAGCGACTTCACCACGGAAAGAAAGCAGCGCTACCTCGCCCTGTGGCGACCCGTTGGCACAGGCTAGCGCCGGACGATCGTGTGGCCGGTCGGGATCACCGGAGATCACGTACGATGCCCAGGCGACAATGCGTTGGCCGCACCGCTGTGTCACCGAAAGCGGATACTGCGCGCAGCCTGGATAGTGATCGGGAAACTGGCGAATCCCTTCCGGCGCCGCATAGCGGAACGAGTAGATCGACTGGTCATCATCACCGGCAGCGATAATCGAGCATCCCCGCTCAGAGATCTGGTGCAGGACGTCCAGGTCACACTTGTTGAGGTCTTGGTATTCATCCACGATCAGCAGGTCATAATCGACGCCTTCGAGGTTTGCGTGATCGTGAAGCGCTTGGCGGAGCGCAAACGGTGAGTTCGATACTCTGAGTTGGCCCCGGGACGATGAACTGAAGTGGCCCCACCTTCGGGCCTGAACCGCTACCTTGGTTGTGAATGAAGCAGCCAGGGGAGGCGGATGACAAGGAGAACGAAGGTGGAGCTATTTGAAAGCATACGCAGGGAAGAGCGTTTTGGGGAGACGAGCAGCGTCCGCGGGCTGGCGCGCCAGTTTGGGGTGCACCGGCGGCTGGTGAGGCAGGCGCTGGCGAGCGCGATACCGCCGGAGCGGAAGGCGGCTTCGCGGCCGAAGCCGAAGCTGGGCGGGGCGGTGGAGCGGGTGCGGGCGATGCTGGTGGCGGACCAGAGCGCGCCGCGCAAGCAGCGGCACACGGCGCACCGGATCTGGGCGCGGCTGCGGGAAGAGGCGGGCTGCACGGCGGCGGAGAGCACGGTGCGGCAGTTGGTGAGGCAGTTGCGGCGCGAACTGGGAACCGAGACGCGGGAGACCTACGTGCCGCAAAGCTACGGCTGGGGCGCGGAAGCGCAGGTGGACTGGTACGAGGCGGAGGTGGAGATCGCGGGCGAGCGGGTGAAGCGGCAGTTTCTGAGCCTGCGCAGCATGGCGTCGGCGGGAGCGTTCCATATTTCGTTCGAGCGGGCGACGCAGCAGGCGTTCCTGGAGGGGCAGGAAGCGGGGTTCCGGTACTTCGGCGGGGTGTTCGCGCGGCTGCGCTACGACAACCTGGCGAGCGCGGTGAAGAAGGTGCTGCGGGGCTACGAGCGGGAGCAGAGCGAGCGGTTCATCGCCTTCCGCTCGCATTGGGGATTCGCGGCCGAGTTCTGCAACCCGGCGCGGGGCAACGAAAAAGGCGGAGTCGAGGGCGAGGTGGGGAGGTTTCGGAGGAATCATCTGGTGCCGGTGCCGAGCTTCGCCAACGACACGGAGTTGAACGCCTATCTATTGGACTGTTGCCGGCGGGACGAGGGGCGGCGAGCGGGCGAACGCCCGATGACGGTGGGCGCGGCGATGGGGCTGGAACGACCCCATCTGTTGCCGCTAGCGGTGGAGGGGTTCCCGCTGACGGAGCACAGTTGGGCGCGGGTGGACGGCAAAGGGTGCGTGAAGGTGAAGGGCAACTGGTACTCGGCGCCGCTGGCGGCGGGGACCGAGGTGCGGACGGCGGTCAGCGCGGTTCAGGTCGCGCTCTACGCCGGCCCAGCCCTGGTGGCCGAACACCGGCGCTGCTACGAGCACGGGCGGCAGATCCTGGAGTTGGAACATTACCTGGAGGTGCTGTGGCGCAAGCCGGGGGCGTTGGCGGGAGCGACGGCGCTGGCGCAATGGCGGCAGCAGGGGCGGTGGCCGGCCAGCTACCTATGATTGAGTCAAGTCATTTTTTTCTCGCGGTCCGCTGATTGTTGTCCTTATTGGGCGGCGGTTTTCTTTTTCGGCTCGCGGTAGGAGGTTTGAATCTGGCGATGGAAGGCGGCCAGGCC
>Ga0209810_1001644_pt1 | contig 32022 bp, 22 predicted proteins | sample Coa_R1_7_FD_187159 | JGI IMG/M metagenome (GOLD analysis project Ga0209810, IMG submission 187159) | Surface soil microbial communities from Centralia Pennsylvania, which are recovering from an underground coalmine fire - Coalmine... | ecosystem: Environmental > Terrestrial > Soil > Unclassified... | reverse complement strand
CCTTAGTTACCTTTACGCCATTTTAACGTATTTCGCTTCGCTTTGCCAGTTTATCCCCCAAATGGGCTGACAGGTTACTTGCCCCTTCACCCTGCCGCCCCAGGATACCCGCAAAGGGTATCCCCATAAGCGTTAACTTCAGGCCGCCGCAGGCCACCCGCAAGGGATGGCCCTACGAGAGACGAACGGGTCGTAGGGCTTGTGGAGCGGTCGTATATAGTAGGGCCACCCCTTGCGGGTGGCCTGCGGCGCGCTCGCACTGGCTTCAGTTAACGCCTATGAGGGTATCCCTACTATATACGAGTCTGGCTTGCCATGTTCCTCTCGCCTGTGCTATCTTCTCTTCAAGAAGGAGCTACTAACATGGCAGACACTAACCAGAAAGCGTTCTTCGACTATCTGATGGCCGAATACAACCAGCCTTTCAACGGGTGGGACTTTTCCTATCTGGCAGGCAGGAGAACTGACATTCACAGACAAAAGGCCTGGGACTACACCGATGCCGTTGTTGCTGCAATGAAGCAGGCGCACTCCATGCTCGATATGCGTACCGGAGGCGGTGAGCGGCTGGCCCGGTTCCTCGCGCTCCAACCGGTGCCGCAGGTGTATGCTACCGAGGGCTACCCTCCCAATGTGCAGACGGCGCGAGACCGCCTTGAGCCTCTCGGCGTCACCGTCTATGCGGTGCGGGACGAACACCTTCCCTGCGCCGACGAATCGCTTGACCTCATCATCAACAGGCATGGCAGCTATGACCCGGACGAAGTGCGGCGCGTTCTCAAGCCCGGTCATCTTTTCATCACCGAGCAGGTCGGCGACCAGACCAACCTGCGCCTCCATGAACTGCTGGGCCGACGCGGCAAAGAAAAGCTCGTCCATTCCGGGGCGCAGGAGCCGCCCGCCTGGAATCTCGCCTTCGCTACTCAGCAACTGGCACAGTCCGGTTGGCAGATTATCGAGCAGCAGGAAGCATTTCCCATCACGCGCTTTCACGATGTTGGCGCCATTGTCTATTACCTGAAGGCCATTCCCTGGGAAGTCCCCGACTTCTCGGTCGAAAAATACTTTGACAAACTCGTCGAAATCAACCACTTCATCCAGCAGCATGGCTTCGTCGATATTCCTTTCCACTCGTTCTTCATTGTAGCGAGAAAAGTGTAAATGCCATGCCCTTACCGACTGGAGAGGACGATGCTCACGGCATATGATATTATAGAGACGAATTTCGCAGATTGATAATGAGAGAAGAGTAACATGTATCATGCCAGCAACCATATTCAATAGCAAGCCGCTGGTGCAGCGCATGACGGAGGAATTGCGGGCAGAGGCCGGAGAGTTTCGCAGGCAGCACCACCGACCGGCGCGGCTGGCGCAGATCATTGTGGGACATGACGCGGCGGCGGAAGTGTATAGCCGCCAGCTGGTGCGCTCGTGCCGCGAGATCGGGCTGAGCTGCGCCACCCTGGCCTACCCGTTTGAAATTCGGGAGGAGGAGCTGCGGGCGGAGGTGGCCGCACTGAGCGAGGATATCAATACCGATGGCGTCGTGCTGCTCTTGCCACTGCCCTCGCATATCCGGCAGCGCGTCGTCACCGATGTGCTGCGCCCGGAGAAGGACGTGGACGGTCTCGGCTCGCGTAATGCAGGCAACCTGCTGCTCGGCTTCCCCAGCTTCATTCCTTCGACCGCCGATGTCGTGCTGACCGTTCTCAAAGAGGAGGGCATCCCCACAGCTGGTCGCAACGCCGTCGTCGTCGGGCGCAGCAATATCGGCGGCAAGCCCATCGCGCTTGTGCTGATGCGGCTGGACGCCACCGTCACCATCTGCCACTCGCACACGCAGAACCTGGCGGAGATCACGCGCAGCGCCGACATCCTTGTCGTCAGCGCCGGACGCCCCGGCCTGATTACGGCGGAGATGGTCAAGCCCGGCGCGGTCGTCTTCGATGCCGGTATCTCAGAGGTCAACGGCAAGGTGGTGGGCGACGTGGATTTTGAGAGCGTCAAGGAGGTGGCTTCTTTCCTCACGCCCGTTCCCGGCGGCCTCGGCCCGCTCACGCACCTGATGCTCATTCGCCACACACTGGTCGGCCCGCAATAGACAGGATAGAGGAGACCATGAACCGCACCGACCGCTTATTAGCCATTGTGTTGGAATTGCAGGGCAGAGGCTGGCAGCGCGCCGAAGACCTGGCCCGCACCTTCGAGACGAGCAAGCGCACCATCTATCGCGATATTCAGGCGCTGGGCGAGGCCGGTGTCCCGCTGCTCTCCACGCCCGGTCGCGGCTACTCCCTGATGGAAGGCTACTTCCTGCCCCCGCTCAGCTTCACCAGCGACGAGGCCACCATGCTGCTGCTCGGCAGCGACTTCATGGCGCAAAACTTCGACGCGCAGTACCGCGCCGCCGCGCAATCGGCCAGCCGCAAGATCGAGGGCGTGCTGCCGGAGAAACTGCGCGAAGAGGTCAACTACCTGCAAAGCAGCATCCGCTTCATCGCCTCGCAGCAGAAAAACAACCCTGACGAGCCGCACATGCTACAACAACTGCGTCGCGCCATCATCGAACGCGTCACCGTGCGCTTCCGCTACCACGCGCGCCATACACGGGCCGAGAACGACTCCAACGGGCAATACCAGACAGAGGAGGCAGATCAATCTGACCGGTCGAGCCTGCGCGAGGCCGACCCCTATGGCCTTGTCCATTTCAACAGCGGCTGGCTGCTCGTCGCCTACTGCCACCTGCGCCAGGACATGCGTAACTTCCGCCTTGACCGCATGGAACAGCTCGAACTGCTGCCAAAAACCTTCCAGCGCCCCCGCGACTTCAAGATGCAGCGCCCTGCTAACGAACAGCAGGCACGCTCCCTCACCGTGCGCGCATTGTTCGACCCCTCCATCGCGCGCTGGGTGCGCGAAACCCGCTCCTACTACGTCACCCACGAAGAAGAGACGCCCGACGGCCTGCTCCTCACCTTGCAGTTGCGCCAGGAAAGCGAGGTCCTCTCCTGGCTTCTGAGCTGGGGCCGCCACGTACATGTCCTCGAACCTGATTCCCTGCGTCAGCGCATCGTTGAGGAAGCAAAGGGAATGCTGAGGAATCACAGGGATCAGAGCAGCAGCATGGCGTCGCCGAAGCTGAAGAAGCGGTAGCGTTCGCGTATCGCCTCCTGATAGGCTTTTTCGATCAGGGGCTTACCGGCGAAGGCGCTGACGAGCAGCAGCAGGGTGGAACGCGGCAGGTGGAAATTGGTAATCATGGCATCCACCACCTGGAAATGGAAGCCGGGCGTAATGAAAAGCCGCGTATTGCCATGATACGGCTCGAGTTTGCCGCCCGCGCCCACGCCCTGCACAGCCGCCACGCCCTCCAGCGTGCGCACCGAGGTTGTACCGACGGCGATGATGCGACCGCCAGCCTGGCGCGTCTCGTTAATCAGTTCAGCCGTTGGCGCATCCAGATCGATCTCTTCGCTGTGCATCTTATGCTGGCTCACATCCTCTACCTCGACGGGGCGGAAGGTATCCAGCCCCACGTGCAGCGTCACAAAGCCCACACGCACTCCCTGCTGGCGCAGGGCATCCAGCAACTGCGGCGTAAAGTGCAAACCTGCCGTCGGAGCCGCCGCCGAGCCGCTGATGCGCGCGTAGACCGTCTGGTAGCGTTCCGGGTCAGCCAGCGTCTCGTGAATATAGGGCGGCAGTGGCATGCGCCCGATCTGCTCAATACGCTCGCGCACGCTCACACCGGGCAGGAACGGCGCGCCGGAACCTTCCGGCAATGAGAGCCGCACCACGCGCCCGCCTGCCTCCGTGCGTTGCAAAATCTCGCCTTCCAGCAGCGGGCCGGAGCCGGGGCCGCTCTCCTCGCCAAAGAGCAGCCGCACCCCCTCGCGCAGGCGGCGACCGGGCCGTACCAGCGCCTCCCATGTGTCCGCGCCCAGATCAGGCCGCTCGGAGAGCAGCAGCACCTCAACTGCGCCGCCCGTCTCAGCGCGCCGCCCCAGCAACCGCGCCGGGATCACCCGGCTCTGATTGGCGATCAGCAGATCGCCGGGACGCAAAAACTCGCCAATATCGCGAAAATGCCGGTGCGTCAGCCTTCCCGTCGCCCGCTCCACCACCATAAGCCGCGAGGAATCGCGCGGCTCAACGGGCGTCTGCGCAATCAACTCCTGCGGCAACTCATAATCAAAATCGCTCATGCGCAAAGATACATGTTCTGACATTGCTCAAAAAATCCTTTAACAAAGCGCCATGCCATAAAAAACCATTCTGGACAGGTCATGCTGAGTGGAGCGAAGCATTTAAGCAAGCCAGGTGACCCATGCAGCATCCAGATGCTTCGCTCCACTCAGCATGACCTGTTTGATCAGCGGCATTGATTATACACCTGCTGGTCTCTTTCTTCCACATCCCCACGCCGCAAAAAGAATGTTTTACAGGGAGGGAGCAGGAAAAAATCGGGGCGGGGATATGCATATTTTACCACCCGCCTTGTTCTCTCTAAGAGAATACGCTATACTAGGCTGGAATTTTGTTACGCTGGTTGTGTCTGGAGGATGAAACCGTGAAGATCACTTGTAAACAGCAGGACTTGAGTCATGGCCTCTCTGTCGTGAGCCATGCCGTCTCAAGCCGCAGCACGCTCCCTATTCTGGCGAATATTTTGTTTGCCACCGATCATGGCCGCCTGCGGCTCTCGGCGACGAACCTGGAAATCGGCATCAATTGCTGGGTGGATGCGCAGATCGAGGAAGAGGGCGCGATTACCATTCCCGCCAAACTGGTCACCGATTATGTCAACAGCCTGCCACCGGGCATGGTGGATGTCACCGTGCCGGAGGAGAGCAATATTGTCAATATTAAGGGTGGGCGCAGCAATACCAATATCAAGGGGATGGACGCCTCGGAATTTCCGCTCATCCCCAGCGCCGAGGGCGGGGAGCCGCCCATCACGCTGGATGCCGCCACGCTCAAAGAGATGATCAACGAGGTGGCCTTTGCCGCCGCCGTTGATGAGTCGCGGCCCGTCTTCACCGGCGTGCTGGTGCAGGTGGGCAATGAGAAGATCACCTTTGCCGCCGCCGACGCCTTCCGCCTGGCCGTGCGCGTCGCGCCCCTGCCCGGCGACATGGAGACACACAGCGATATCCTCATTCCGGCGAAGACGCTGACCGAGCTTGGGCGTATCCTGCCCGCCGAGGGGCCGGTGCAGATGATCGTCACACCCAACCGCGCACAGGTACTCTTCCACACCGAACAGATCGATCTCGTCTCGCGCCTGATCGAAGGCACCTTCCCCAATTTCCGTCAGATCATCCCGAAAGAATACACCACGCGCGCGGTCATCGAGACGAAGGAGTTTGCCGCCGACGTGAAGCGGGCCTCGCTCTTCGCGCGCGATAGCTCCAACATTACCCGTGTCAGGGTCGCGCCCGGCAGCAACGACGGGCTGGAACCCGGCAGCGTGACCATCGAAGCGACGGCAGAAGACCTGGGCGATAACGTCAGCACGCTGCCCGCCGCCGTCGATGGGCCAGAGCAGCAGATTATCTTCAACGTGAAATATCTGGCCGACGTGCTGGCTGTCATCGGCTCGCAGGAGGTGGCGCTGGAAGTCAACGCCGCCACCAAACCCGGCGTCATTCGCCCCGTCGGCTCAACCGACTACACCTACGTCATCATGCCCATGCACACCAACCGATAACCGGGGCGATGGTGGGCGTTATACATGAATGATCGGTACGATGGATACACAAAAATATCATCCATCATCGGGCGGTCATGCTGAGCGCGAGCGAAGCATCTCCGGCAATCTCTGGTCTGTGTGCTTGCCCGGATGCTTCGCTCGCGCTCAGCATGACAAGCCCAATAGATGATTTTCAACGGATTGGAGACATTTTCAGCATGACCATTGTTGTGGAGGAGAGCGCGTTTCGGCTGGCAGGGAAAGTACAGCATTACGCCTGGGGCGGCTATGATTTCATCCCCACGCTGCTTGGTATTAAGCCGGAGACAGGGAGACCATACGCGGAATACTGGATGGGCGCGCACGAGAAGGCCCCGTCTGAAATTATCGACCCTGGCGGGACACGGGCTGCATTGAACGATCTCATCGCGGCGCAGCCTGAAAAGACGCTGGGGGCGACCATCGCCCGGCAATACGGGCGGCTACCGTTCCTGTTTAAGGTGCTGGATGTGCGCGAGATGCTCTCTATCCAGGTTCACCCATCGAAGGCGGAGGCGGAAGAGGGTTTCGCGCGCGAAAACGCTCTCGGCATTCCACTGGACGCGCCCGAACGCAACTATAAAGACGATAACCATAAGCCAGAACTACAGGTCGCGTTGAGCGATTTCTGGCTGCTGCATGGCTTTCGACCGCAGGAGCAGTTGCAGGCCATCCTCGACCAGGTACCCGAATTTGCCTCGCTGCGACCCATTTTCGCCGACGACGGTTATGCTGGCCTGTACAAATACGTGATGACGCTGCCAGCCAAGGCGGTCAATGAGCTGCTGGAGCCGCTGGCAAAGCGTATTGTGCCGCGTTACGAGGTTGGCGCGCTGGACGAATCCTCGCCTGACTACTGGGCGGCAACGGCGATGCGGCAGGAGCAAGCCAGCAACTATGATAGGGGCATCTTTTCCATTTATTTCTTCAATCTGGTACAACTGAGGTCGGGGCAGGCCATTTTTCAGGATGCCGGGGTACCGCACGCCGCGCTGCGCGGCCAGGCGTTAGAGATCATGGCGAATTCGGATAATGTCATACGCGGCGGGCTGACACCCAAACATATAGATGTGCCAGAGCTGCTGAAACGAATTGTCTTTCAGGGTATGACGCCACAGACCATCGAAGGCCGGGCTGGCGTTCAAACGGGCGAGGCATGCTATGACACGCCCGTCGCCGATTTTGCCCTGAGCAGGATCACCCTGAGTCAGGGGCAGCAGTACGCGCAGACAACGCGCTCACTGGAAATCCTGCTGTGCCTGAACGGCGAGGCGCTGCTGCACGCGAACGGCCAGACTATACACATGGGCCGAGGCGAGTGCGCCGTCGTCTTCGCCGACAAGAACTATGACTTACGAGCCATAAGCGCGCAGACGGTCGTGTTCAGAGCGCACATGCCGCGTGCATAAAGGGCGGAAATATGGTACAATAGGCCAGGAAGTTTTCACAGACCCTATGGAAAAAGCTATACATGCATCTTTCTCACCTCATATTACATGATTTTCGCAACTATACGCACCTGGAGCTTCCCCTGCAACCTGGCCTGTACATTTTCTATGGAGAGAATGCGCAGGGGAAGACCAATCTGCTCGAAGCCGCCGCCATGCTGGCGACCGGCGGCTCGTTTCATGCTACCGCCGACCGCGAAGTCGTGAACTGGCACGCCCGCAACCACGTTGCGCGGCTACAGGGCGCGGTGCAACGGCGCGAAGACAACCTGCACATCGAAATCGCGCTGATCGACCCGACGCCGCCCACCTTCAATGACACGCCGACCGCGATCGCCACGCGCACCATTGAACTGCCGAACACGATGCAGCGCAAACGCATCAAGATCAACGGCATTCCGCGCCGCACGATGGAATTGATCGGGCAGATGCGCGTGGTTCTCTTCGCCCCCACCGACCTGCACCTTGTCGATGGCCCGCCGGAAGAGCGGCGGCGTTTCCTCGACCGCGCCCTCTGCCAGGTGCAGCCGCGCTACTGCCAGGCGCTGGTCAAGTATCGCAAGGTCATCACGCAACGCGCCGCCCTGCTCAAACGCATTCGCGAAAACCAGGAAGACCCGCACATGCTTGACTACCTTGACGATCAGCTCACCACGCTGGCCAGCCAGATCATCTTCGAGCGCCGCCGCATGATCGCCGCCCTCAACGAGCAGACCGTGCCGCTGCAAGACAGCCTGAGCGGAGGGCGCGAGCGGTTGCAAATCGTCTACCGCCCCTCGTTTCGCGTCGACCCGGCATGGAATGTGCAGGAGAGCCTGCGCCATTACCGCGAGCAGTTGCAGGAGGCGCGGCGCAAAGAAATTTTGCAAGGGGTTTGCTTGCGCGGCCCGCACCGCGACGACCTGGATTTCCTGGTCAACGGCGTCAACATGCTCACCTATGGCTCGCGCGGCCAGCAGCGAACGACCGCCCTCTCCGCCAAGCTGGCCGAACTGGCCTACATGCGCGCCTGCACCGGCGAAGAACCCGTCCTCCTGCTCGACGACGTCTTCAGCGAGCTGGACACGCAGCGCCGCGAACACCTGCTGCGCCACATCCTCCAGCACGAGCAGGTCCTCCTCACCGCGACCGACCTGAGCAGCTTCCCCCAGGAAGTCCTCAGCCAGGCGAAGCTATATAAAGTGGAACATGGGACGTTAAGCGAGGGATAGGCTTTTTTTCTGCAACAAAAAGTGCCAAGGGGCGGAATCGAACCGCCGACACCAGCATTTTCAGTGCTGTGCTCTACCGACTGAGCTACCTTGGCATGACCTCGTGTGGCCTGCTAGCCGTATTCAGTTGTCTTGATGGTGTGCATACTATAGCATGTCTCGCCAGTTCCGTCAATACCTTATCGCGACCTTTTTTCCGATTCTCTTCCTACCTTTCGCTGATTTTCTTTTGCACTCTTCCCTGGTCTGCTCGTTTGCCTTAACCTGTTCACCGCGAAAAACTGGCTTTACGGTGGAGAAAGCTTAACCAGATTTAGCCTTTTTGTCCTATGGTTGAGGAAGGTTAAGGGGAACGGTGAGTATAGATGCGCTAATATGACACACGAAGACATTTATTTTAAGTGCGGGTGAATGGGAGTAAGTGGGACACGGTGAAGCGTGGCTTCACCATTTCGTTGGCTCACGGTTGAAATGAAAGAAGGAGATTACTGACGTAGCTATGAGAACAGACCAACGCATCTGGCAGTATTTTCAGCAGCACCGGATGGCGAGCATTGTGGCGGCGCACGCGGCGGTGATAGGCATCGTGGGGCTGCTGCTACTGGGCAACCTGGGCATGAATATTTTCGGCGCGTTCGCGCAATCCCCCTGCTCAAGCGGCGACCAGACGTATGTGGTGGTGAGCGGTGATACGTTGGGAGCCATTGCCAGTCGCTACAAAACTACCTGGCAGAAACTCGCCTCCTACAACCACATTCAGAACCCGAATCTGATCTATGTCAATGAGAAAGTCTGCATTCCGGGCAGTAGCCAGGCGAGTAGCAGCCCGCCACCGGTAAAGGGTACGGGCAACTACTTCCCTTACGGACAATGCACGTGGTGGGCCAATGAGCGTTACCACCAGTTGCATGACGTCTACGTCCCATGGACGACCAACTCGGATGCCTGGGCGTGGACGGCCCGCGCCCACGATTTCCACTGGCATGTCTCCTCCTCGCCCACTGTCGGCGCGATTGTCGACCTGCAACCCTGGGTAGAGGGCGCCTATGGTCTGGGGCATGTAGCGGTAGTGGAGAAGGTTCTCAACAATGGAGATGTGATCGCCAGCAACATGAACTGGGGCGTCTACTACTGGAAAGTAGTAGATGTCGAATTCGCTCCCGGCCCCGGCGTCACCTTCATTACGTATTAGATAGACGCCCCACGCTGCGCCGCAGGCCATCAGCAAGGGGTGGCCCCGGAAGCGTTCTCTTCCCACCGCCGCAGGCCACCCGCAAGGGATGGCCCCAGAAGCGTTCACTGAAGCCAGTGCGAACGCGAAGCAGGCCACCCGCAAGGGGTGGCCCTACTATATACGATGCGTTCGCGCCCCTTGTGGAGCCGTCGTATATAGTAGGGCCATCCCTTGCGGGTGGCCTGCGGCGGCGGTGGCGGCTGTCCCCTATGGTTTCGGTGTTCCCATACTATCGAGATAGACCCCTTGCGGGTGGCCTGCGGCGGTGGTGGCGGCTGTCCCCTATGGTTTCGTCGTCCCTGTACCGTCGGGATAGACCTGTTGCACAGAAGGCAGGGGATTTTCCAGTTCGGGGACGAGGATAGGATGGGAAATGAACCAGGCCTGGCAGTCAAATGGCGGCTCGCCAGGCTCCGGGCGCGCGTGGACATAGCTGCCATCGGGAAGCAGGATGCTTGAATTGACGGTATCCTCCAGTTCGCGATCCAGCACTTCGTGGCGAATAGCGTCGCGCAGGATGGGGTCTTCGATGGGGAAGAGCGCCTCCACACGCTTGTCCAGATTGCGTTCCATCAGATCGGCGCTACCCAGGTAGATCTCCTCGTTGCCGTTGTTGCCAAAGGAGTAGATACGACTATGTTCCAGAAACCGCCCGACGATACTCTTGACGCGGATGTTCTCGCTGACCCCTGGCACACCTGGGCGCAGGCTGCATATGCCGCGCACGATCAGATCGATCTCCACGCCGACCTGTGAGGCGCGATAGAGCAGGGAGATGATCTCCGGGTCGACCAGCGCGTTGCACTTGAAGATCAGCCGCCCGTTGCCATGCTCCTGCTGGATGCGCATTTCGCGTTCGACCAGTTCGCTGAAGCAGCGGCGCAGCGTGACGGGGGCAATGAGCAGTTTGCGGAAGCAATCCTGGCGCGAGTAGCCGGTGAGCATATTGAAGAGTTCGGAGGCATCGGCGCCGAAGTCAGGGTTGCAGGTGAGCAGGCACAGGTCTTCGTAGATGCGCGCCGTCGTCGCATTGTAGTTGCCGGTACCCAGGTGGACATAGCGGCGCAAGCCATCTTCCTCACGGCGCACGACCAGGGCCACCTTGGCATGCGTCTTCAGGCCGACCAGACCATAGACGACGTGGACGCCCGCATTTTCCAGTTCGCGCGCCCAGCCGATATTGTTCTCCTCGTCGAAGCGCGCTTTCAGCTCTACCAGCGCCGCAACCTGCTTGCCGTTCTCAACCGCCTCCATCAGAGCATCGACGATGGGCGCGTTCGTACCAACGCGGTAGAGCGTTTGTTTGATAGCCAGCACCAGCGGATCGTGGGCAGCCGCGCGCACAAAATCCACGACGGAGGTAAAGCCATCGTAGGGATGATGCAGCAGGATATCGTGGCGGCGAATGGCGGCAAAGACATCCTGGCCGTGCCGCAACATGGGCGGCGTGTAGGGCGTAAAGGGTGGATATTTGAGGTCAGGCCGGTTGACATGATACAGGTCGATCACCTCGCCAATGCCGAGCGGGCCATCGATGACCGTCAGGTCGCGCGGCGTAATCTCCAGGTTTTCGAGCAGCAGGTTGCGAATGCGCTGCGGCATCGAGGGATTGATTGCCAGATCGACGACGGAGCCGAAGCGGCGCTCGCGCAGGCCCTTTTGCACCTCCTCAAGAATCAGCAGATCGCCAGCCTCATCCTCCTGCAATTCGATATCGGCGTCGCGCAGGACGCGGAAAGAGTACGACTCCAGGATATGGAAGCCGGGGAAAAGCTGGTTCAGGTGGGCCGCAATCACCTGCTCGATCCAGACGAAGGCATAGACTCCAGCGTCATCTCCGACGGGAACGGGAAGCAGGCGCGGCAGGAGGGGCGGCACCTTCACGCGCGCGAAACGCTCATCATGCTCGGGGTCCTTAATCGCCACCGCCAGGTTCAGGCTGCGGTTGGAGATATGCGGGAATGGGTGGCCCGGGTCGACAGCCAGCGGGGTGAGGACGGGAAAAATCTCGCGCTCGAAGTATGCCTGCATGGCGGCGCGCTGCTGTTCATCCAGTTGCTCGTAGTCCAGCACATAGATGTGCTGCTCCGCCAGCAGGGGCAGCAGAGAAGCGCGCCAGCACTGGTGGGCCTCGGCGATGAGGGGAGCCAGGCGCGCGCGCACCGCCGTCAACTGTTGCTCAGCCGTCATGCCATCGGGACTGAGCGTCGTGACATGGGCGGCGATCTGGTCCTTGAGACCGGCCACGCGGATCATGAAAAACTCATCGAGATTGGTGCCAAAGATAGAAAGAAATTTGACACGTTCCAGCAGGGGAATATGCTCGTTCTCTGCCTCCTCCAGGACGCGCCGGTTGAACTCAATCCAGCTCAGCTCGCGATTGATATAGAGATCAGGTCGCCTGGCCTCCTGGGAAGCAGCGGGTGTTGTTAATTTCTGGTACATAGCAGATTCTATCAGGGCCTCTCTACCGGTAGTAATCGCATTGTACCACTCTGCTTGCGTGAGTGCAAACACACAAACAGAAGAGAGGGCCGCTTCGGGTGAAGCGGCCCTCTCTCTCCCTGCACAGAGTCAGACAAAGCTTACTCTTTTTCCGCCGGGCAGGGGTTGCTGGACAGAACCTGGCGGAAGTCGTTATAGCGGGTGGTGGGGCCACCGCCGAGCGCCGTGTAGGTCAGGTTGAGCAGCGTGCCATACTGCTGGTTCTGATGGAAGTCATTCATCGAACCGGGGATATGGTTGCCCAGTTGCCAGACGCAGCCATCGCTGGTCATGCGATCGCTGTAGAACGGGTAGAAGACGGCGGGCATGCCATCATCGGTCGACGGGATCAACGTGCAACCGACGCCCGTATTGCGATCGCAGGTAGAGAACTCGATGCGCGGCAAGTCAGCCTCGAAGGCCATGCGGCTGTACTGCACATTGTAGTTACTACCGGTCAGCGGGCTGCTGAAGAGGATGGAAGTTGGATGCAGGCTGGTGTTGCCGTCGGGCCACAGCGTCTGGTAGGGAACGCCGTCGAAGCCGGTATTGGTGCCGAGACAGCCGGAGACCGGAACCAGCGAAGAAGCCGAGGCCGGGAAGCAGCCAACATCGTCGCCATCAGCCGGCTCCTGATCGTGCCAGATGCCCTCATTGCCGGTGCAGGTGCCGTTGGAAGCGACCTGCGTGCAGAAGTCGAAGTGGCCGATCTCATCGGAGAAGGCGATATTGTAGGAGTGGGCCGCCCAGGTCACGCGCGTCTTTTCAGAGGAGGTGCTGTACATCGGGTGGAAGTCGTAAGGGATGTTGTTGCAGGTGGTTCCGGTTGGAGCGAACTGCACCTGCCCGAAACCGTTGGCGGCGCTGGCCGTCATCGAGCCGCTCTGACCGGTGGTCTGATCGTCAATCTGGATCTTCAAACCATGAGCGGTGTCATGCATGGTGACGACGATCTCGTCGCCGGAGTTCATGAACAGGTCGGCAGACGGGTTGGGCGTGAAGGTCGCCAGAGTCGACTGCACCGGATTGGGCGGCGAACCGGGCTGGGGATGGCCGCTCTTCGTGATGAAGGCGAAGTTGACATACTCCAGGCCGGTAATGGAGGCGCAGGTGGGGTTGAGGACCTGGCCGGTCACCGGGTTCTCCGAAAGACTATCGATGTTGAGCGCGGCGCACCACTTCGTGGGGTCGCAGCTATTGCCGGCAGGCCACTCCACCCAGCCGGGAGGATAGAACTGCATCTCCATGAACGCCTCGCCAGCATGCTTGGCAGTGATAGCAGGATCCTTGATATTGCTATCGCTGTCCGGTGTGCAGGTAGAGAGCTGCTCGGGGAAGGACTGCGTGTCGCACATCGCCATACCGAACCAGAAGGCGGGATGCAGTTCGAAGTTGTAGGAACGGCCAACCTTCGGGGTGGGAGGTGGATCGCTCGGCAAGCGCATCTCATAGCGCATCTGGTTGCCGGAGCCGGGAACATTGGAATAGAAGAGCGTGGAGGGTTCGTCATGCCCGACGTAGTACCCGAAGACCGAGCTGGAGTCATACACCTCGGTACAGAACTGGGAGTTGCTCTCGCAATCCAGTGTATGGTGGGCGGAGGACGCCGAGGCAGCATGTGTGGGAGTAGCCCCTCTAAGCGCGCCCGAGACGGCAAAAGCGGTCACGACGGCGGCCAGGGCCACAAAGGAGAAGGCGATGCTCACCTTTGAGCGAGTAAAGCGCATAAATGGCCTCACTTTCAAATAGTTTCCGGTAAGCGAACAATGTACAGCTGTGATTGACTCAGCGCGCAAAGCCCCTGCGAGCAGAGAGCCAACCGGTTTGAGGAATACACACCCATAACCATTATAGAAGATAATCGATGAGGATTTCGATGATTTCGCGTTAAGAAATGGTTACGGAATGGTTACAATTTAGCTGTTTCCGTTAATAGCTCATAACCGCCGGTAACAGTTATTGCTTTTGTTCTGCAGATTGCTGACTAAGGAATATTTTATAACTGTCAAATCAGCATTCTGGTTGGTTCATCTCCATTGCTCCTATTCCTCAACGAGAATCATTGAATCTTTACCTGTTCTTTACCGATTCACAACTCCTCTAGCAGATGTAAAGATGCAAAATCATTTCAGGTAGCGGAATGTGATTGAGTTAGCAAAAGCAGCGACCCGTCACAGAGAACTACCGGCATCTCCATTCGGTTATCCATCCATTCGTAACGCGCTTCTCGTATTTTTCAGGAAGAAAGGTATCAGAATGAGGAACCGAACTATCAGTATCGCTATTGCAGCAATGGCCATTGCTGCTCTGTTGCTCGGAGCCTTTATGTACATGGGTCCTGGTAACAGTACCGGCACCGTAAAGGCCGCCTCCTCCCCCCTCTCGAAACTGAACAAGATTCAGAAAAGGATTGTCTCCGGCTTTGCGTACACCACGTTTGATGCTACGAGTACGGCAAGCTCGACGAGACCAACCGCGTATCAGCCAGCCCCGGCAGATGATCAGTGCGCTCAGACAATTGGATCGAATATCAAGGTCAATCAGAATTGCTTGAATCTGAGCGATTTAGCTCTACAGGGGCGCGGCCAGGCAAACAACGAAACTGCTATCGCTATCAACCCCAACAACCCGAACGATCTTGTCGCCAGTGATAACGATTACCGTCGCGGTGATGGCAACTGCTACGGCGCTTACACCAACGACAACGCGGCACATTGGAACGATACCACCATCCCGATGGGCTTTACGTATGGCACAAACTTTGGTGGTTATGCCCGGCAGTACTGGCAGGCCGGAGGCGATACGTCGGTAGCATGGGATACGAAAGGCAACGTCTACTTCGATTGCCAGGTCTTCATGCGCGGGCAGCCCACCTCGAACAACCCTGACCTCTCAAGCGCAGTTTATGTCTTCCGTTCGACGCAGAATGATGGCGCCTCCTGGAACTTTCCCGGTCGACCGGTCGTTGAGGCCTATGTAACGCCTACCAACGGCTCCAACGTCATCCTTGAGGATAAGCCCTATATGACGGTCGACAACCATGTCGGCAGCCCCTACCAGGATCGCATCTATGTCACGTGGACGGTGTTCGCAACCGATGGCACTGCCTACATCTACGAGTCGCACTCAAGCGATTATGGCGAGACATTCAGCACCCCGGTTGTCGTCAGCACGACCAGCCCTCTCTGCGCCAACACGTATGGATTGCCCACGCCGCAGGGAACCTGCAATGAGAACCAGTTCTCGGACCCCTTCACCGGCCCGGACGGGACGCTCTATGTCGTTTATAACAACTACAACAACTCGGTCAGCAACGCGAACGATAACCACAACCAGTTCTTGCTTTCCAGGTCAACCGACGGCGGCAATACCTTCAGCGCGCCGGTGTTAGTGGCAAATTACTACGACCTACCAGACTGCGCCACCTATCAGAACGGCCAGGACGCCGGTCGCCAGTGTGTGCCAGAGAAAGGCTCACAGACGAATTCCGTCTTCCGCGCCACCAACTACGCATCTGGCCAGGTTAATCCTGAGAATGCCAGCCAGATAGTAGTCACTTTCGGTTCTTACATCAACAAGTACTCGAACCCCTCAAACGGCTGTGTGCCGACAGGTTTCTCCCCTTCCACTGGAGCCAACCTGTATACAGGGGTAAAGACAGCGGGCGCCTGTAACAACAAGATTCTCGAAAGTGTTTCTAACAATGGCGGCACAAGCTTTAAGGGGACCGTAACAGATCCGACAACGCTTCCAGTGGTGAGCGCGGCCACCGGCCAGAGGACAACCGATCAGTGGTGGCAGTGGTCTGCCTTCACGAACAACGGGCAACTCGCGGTCTCCTATTATGATCGTCAGTATGGCAAGGACGAGTTTAATGGAAACATGGATGTCAGCCTTTCCGCCTCGAACAACGATCCTACGAAGTTCGCCGTGCAGAGAGTGACCTCCAGCTCTATGCCGCTGCCAACTGAGTTCCCTGATACGCAGGGCAACAGTATCTTCTTCGGCGATTACACCGGACTCGCTGCCTATGGCAACACTGCCTATCCGGTATGGATGGACACCCGTGACAGAGATCTGATTCTCTGCCCCGGAACAGGCACAACCGGCGTACCCCCGAAGGTCTGTTACTTTACAGAGCCGAATGGCCTGAAAGCCAATGACGAGGACATCTACATGGCGAAGGTAACACTGCCCGCCTAGCAAGCCGCTTCTTCAGAAGGAAACAATCGGGTGGATGATGCAGGAAGAGGGGGTAACTGACCTGGAATAGTTATCCCCTCTTTTTTGTTGTACTACTACTGGCAGGTACTATAATATAGTAAACAGGAGGTCTGGTGAGATAGCCGATTCGTCCCGGCGTGGGCCGAATCGTCTTGACAGTGGGCCTCTTACTGGTGTATCATCTTTCAGGTGAGAATGTTTTCCCTTGTATCTTTCTATCCATAACGGGCGGTTGCTGAAACTGGTAGACAGGACGGACTTAGGATCCGTTGGTGATGAACCGTGAGAGTTCGAGTCTCTCACCGCCCATCGGTTCCGCGCTACCGGTTCGTGTATTGCAGACTTCGCCCGAAACGAAGATGGGGGCAAAGATGCGGGAGTGGCTCAGTGGTAGAGCATCTCCTTGCCAAGGAGAAGGTCGCGGGTTCGATCCCCGTCTCCCGCTCCAGGTATACCTGAGGGCCGCCCCGGGTCGGATGCTCTCCGCCCCGGTGCGCCTCTTGACCGCTCCCTGTGTACTGTTCGACAGGCAGGAAACAGGATGTAGCGAATGAATGACAGAGAAAACACGATTATCTTGCGAAAAAAGAGACAAAAGACGCCAGTCGAGTTGGAGGAAATGTGAAGGTCACGGTTGAAAAGTTGCCAGGCAGCGAAGCCCTGCTGGAAGTTGATTTTACGTGGGATGAACTGGAAAAGGCCTCAGATAAAGCGTACCGCAAGCTGGTACAGCAGGTAAATATACCCGGTTTTCGTCGCGGCAAGGCCCCACGTACCCTTGTAGAACGCCGACTTGGGAAAGAAGCGATCTACCAGGAGGCCATCGATGATCTCATTACTGAGACCTATCGCAAAACGATGAAAGAACACGAGCTGACTCCCCTGGCGCAGCCAGAACTTGAAGCGCCGGTCTTTGAGATGGGCCAGCCCTATCATTTCAGCCTGAAAGTTCCCGTTGTCACCCCGGTTGAACTGGGTGATTACCGTTCGCTGCACTTCGAGCGTGAAGAGGCCACCGTTACTTCGGAGGAAGTGGAAAAACAACTGGAAGCCCTGCGCAACCAGCGCGCCACGTGGCACGAAGTTGAACGCCCGGCAGCCATTGGCGACCGCGTCCTCACCGATTTGAAGCTGACCGTTGAAGACAAAGTCATTTCCAACCTGAAAGATAACACCTTTGAACTGACGGACGAGCGCAGCGGCCTTTTCACAGGCATGGATGAGCAGATCGTTGGCATGACGGCAGGCGACACAAAGGAATTCACCACGACGCTGCCAGCCGACTACGCGAAAGAGGAGATGGCCGGGAAAGAGGGGCACTACACCGTCACCGTCCACAAAGTCGAGGAGAAGGAAGTTCCCCCGCTGGAAGACGAACTGGCCGCTCAGGTCAGCAACGGCGAATATCAGACGCTGGAAGACCTGCGCAAGGCCATCAGCGACGAACTGCTCGCCTCGAAGCAGCGCCGTATTCGCGATGAACTGCGCGAGCGGGCATTGCGGGCCGTTATCGAACAGTCCACCATCACGCTTCATCCCCTGCTGATCCAGGAAGAAGTGGAGGACATGATCCACCAGTTCACTCACATGCTGGAGCAGCAGCGCATGTCGCTGGATCAGTACCTGATGCTGATCCATAAAACACGGGCGGAGTACGAAAAGGAGCTTGAGCCTGAAGCGGAGCAGCGCCTCAAACGCGAGCTTGTGCTGGAGGCCCTGGCAAAGAGCGAGGAGATCACCGTTACCGACGAAGAGCTTGAGGCGCTCTTCCGCGCCTACGCCCAGATAGGGCAGCCCTTGCAGCGCAGCGAGGCTCAGCGGCGCGCCCTGACGGCCAGCTACCGGCGTGAGAAAGCGTTGACGCGCCTGGTAGAACTGACCACCGACGCCGAGGAAGCGGAACTCGAAGCGGCAGAGGAAGGTGGGGAGGCCGAGTCTGAGGAGGCCACCATCGCCAACGCCCTGGCGGCAGCCAGACTCGGCGCGCAACTGTCTGCCGAGGCGGAAAACAGTGGAGTCGGGGAAGCGGCAGAGCCTGCGGAAGTCTCTGAGGGGACTGCGGAGGCCTCAGAAACGGCGGTTCCCGCCGGGACGGAACAGGCAACTGCTCAAAGCGTAGAGGAATAAAGAACCATCATCAGGTGTGGCTCGCTTCGCCAGTCACATGTAAGGAAAGGTGACGAACGTGGCAAACTCGAAAAATTCACGTATGTCCTATCGCTGCTCATTTTGCGGGAAAAGCCAGGATGCCGTGCAACGGTTGATCGCGGGTCCCGGTGGGGTATATATTTGCGATGAATGCATTGATCTCTGCCGCGAGATTATCGAAGAGGAGCAGGCGACGATTGCCAGGCCGCGTCTGCAGGCGGGGAAGATACCGGCGCCCAAGAAAATCTATGAGCAATTGAGTCAGTACGTGATCGGGCAGGAGCGGGCCAAGAAGACGCTGGCCGTCGCGGTCTACAACCACTACAAGCGTGTGGGCGTAGGCATGCAGATCGACGATGTGGAACTGGGCAAGAGCAACATCCTGCTCATCGGCCCTACCGGCTGCGGCAAGACCCTGCTGGCGCAGACGCTGGCAAAAATTCTGGATGTCCCCTTCTGCATCGCCGACGCCACCGCGCTGACGGAGGCTGGCTACGTCGGTGAGGATGTCGAAAACATTCTCCTGCGCCTCATCCAGGCCGCCGATTTCGACGTAGCGCGGGCCGAGCGCGGCATCGTCTATATTGATGAGATCGACAAAATCGCGCGCAAATCGGATAACCCATCCATCACGCGCGATGTATCGGGCGAGGGCGTGCAGCAGGCTCTGCTCAAAATCATCGAGGGAACAATTGCCAATGTGCCCCCGCAGGGTGGTCGCAAGCACCCGCACCAGGACTTCATCCAGATCAACACCTCCAATATCCTCTTTATTTGCGGCGGCGCCTTCGAGGGCCTGGACAAGATCGTCGAGCAACGGCTCGGCAGCCATAAAACAATGGGGTTCCGCGGCAACAGGGTTGAGAAGAAAGCGGAGGAGAACGAGGCGAATGTTTTAACAAAGCTCATCCCGGATGATCTGTTAAAGTATGGCCTCATCCCTGAGTTCGTCGGTCGTCTGCCCGTAGCAGTCGCCCTCGACAGCCTGGATAAGGCCGCGCTGATACGTATCCTGACGGAGCCAAAGAATGCCATCATCAAGCAATACCAGAAATTCTTACAGCTTGACCGCGTAGAACTGATCTTCACCAGCGACGCGCTCGATGCCACCGCCGAAGGCGCGCTCAAGCAGCGCACCGGCGCGCGTGGCCTGCGCAGTATCGTCGAGGAAGTGCTGCTGGATGTGATGTATGAAATACCATCGCGAGCCGATGTGAAAAAGGTCGTTATCAACGCCGATGTCATCAACGACCGCAATAAACCTCTCCTTATCACACGCAGCGGCGCGAACGATCAGGTAACTGCATATGATGAGTCTGCTTAGGCAGGCTCATCAGTTTTTTATTTCTAATTGACGAGTTATCATTTATCACTGGAAAGGTGACAGGGCGGAAAAAACCATGAGTATACAGGAACACCAGGATATCGTGCAGGAGAGCAGCGAAACCTACCCCCTGGTGGCGCTCAAAAACATGGTGGTCTTTCCGCGCACCCGTATGACGCTGGCGATTGCCCGCGAGAAGTCGGTGCGTGCGATCGAAGAGGCAATGATGCGGCCCGACCGCTCGCTTGTCACGGCAGCGCAGCGCGATTCAGAGATAGACGATCCTCAAGCCAAAGATATCTACCCTGTTGGCGCGCTGGTCGAGATCACGACCATGCATCGGCAGGCGGACGGCTCGCTGCAGGTGCTGCTCAGCGGCATTCGCCGCGTGCGCCTCGACGAGTTTGTAGAGACTGAGCCATTCATGCGCGTGGCCATCACTCCCCTGCCGGAAAGCCAGCCGCGCGGTCCGCAGGCCGACGCGCTGGTGCGCCACGCCACCAACCTTTTCGAGAAGTACGCGCAACTCAACCGCCGCTTCTCCGCCGAGGATATCACCTCGATCATTGCCCTCAAGACGCCCGCGCGCCTCGCCGATATGCTGGCCGCGCACCTCGTCACCGATCACGTGCAGCAGCAAGACCTGCTGGAAACCCTCGACCCGCTCGAACGCCTGGAAAAAGTCTGCGTGATTATGGGCAACGAGATCGAAATTCTCGAACTCGAATCGACCATCCGCAGCCGCGTGCGCTCGCAGTTTGATCGCAGCCAGAAAGAGTTTTACCTGCGCGAGCAACTGCGCGCCATCCAGGAAGAGCTGGGCATAGAAGGTTCAAGCGAGGCCGACGAACTGCGCGCGCGACTCAAGGAGAAGGGGCTGCCACCGGACGTCGCAACAAAAGTGCGCAAAGAAATCGACCGTCTGGAACGCACGCCGCCGCAATCCGCCGAGGTGACGGTGCTGCGTTCCTACATCGACTGGGTGCTGGCCTTGCCCTGGACGGAGCGCACAGAAGAGAGCTTCGATATCGAACTGACGCGCCGCATCCTCGACGAAGAACACTACGGGCTGGAAAGCATTAAAGAGCGCATCATCGAATTCCTGGCGGTACGCCAGTTGCGGCAGCGGCTCGCCAGCCGGAGCGGGCGCGTCAGCGAGAGCCAGGGACAGATTCTCTGCTTCATCGGCCCGCCGGGTGTAGGCAAAACCTCGCTGGCACGATCAATCGCGCACGCGCTGGGGCGCAAATTCGCGCGCATCTCGCTGGGCGGCGTCCATGACGAGGCTGAGATTCGTGGCCACCGCCGCACCTACGTCGGCGCACTGCCGGGGCGCATCATTCAGGCTATGAAAACCGTCGGCGTGCGCAACCCGGTCTTCCTGCTCGACGAGATCGACAAGCTCTCCGCCGAATATCACGGCGACCCGGCGGCGGCCCTGCTGGAAGTCCTTGACCCGGAGCAGAACAACGCCTTTGAAGACCACTATCTGGAAGTTCCCTATGATCTTTCCGAAGTCTTCTTCATCTGCACCGGCAACGTCAAATACCAGATTCCGCGCGTGCTGGCCGACCGCATGGATATCATCGAACTGCCGGGCTACATGCTCGACGAAAAGGTGCAGATCGCCCAGCGCCACCTGCTACCCAGAGTGCTGGCCGATCACGGACTGACCGCCGAGCAGTTGAAGATTCCACCAACCATCATGCAGCGTATCGTTACCGATTACACGCGCGAACCGGGGGTGCGCAACCTGGATCGCCAGCTCGCTGCCATCTGTCGTAAGGCAGCGCGGCGCATCATTGAAAAGCCGGGCAGCCGCATCCGTCTGAGCGCGAATAGCCTGGAACAATACCTGGGCATGGCGCGCTACAGCGTGGAGATTCCTAACCAGCAGGCACAGGTAGGCGTCGCAACCGGCCTGGCCGTTACAGAAAACGGCGGTATCCTGCTGCCGGTGGAAGTCGCCACGCTGGTCGGCAAAGGCGAGGTCATCGTCACCGGCCAGATGGGCGAGGTGATGCGCGAGTCGGCGGTGGCCGCGCTCTCCTACATCCGCTCCCGCGCCGACGTCTTCGAGGTCGATGCCAGCTTCCAGGACACCACCGACCTGCACATCCACATGCCGGATAACGCCATTCCCAAAGACGGCCCCTCCGCGGGCATCACCATTGCCACCGCGCTGATCTCCGCGCTAACGGGGCGTCCGGTACGCGGCGATGTCGCTATGACCGGAGAGATCACGCTGCGCGGGCGTGTGCTGGGCGTCGGTGGTCTGCGCGACAAGGTCCTGGCCGCGCAGCAGGCCAATATTCGCCATATCATCGCCCCCGCGGAGAACCGCAAAGACCTGGCCGAAATCCCACCCAAGATTCGCCAGCAAATGCGTTTCACCCTGGTAGAAAACATGGATCAGGTTGTCGCAGCGGCCCTGCTAGCCGCGTCAGAGGACGAAGAGGAGACACAGAAAGGCCCTCGTCCCCTGCACCTCGACGAACGCACGGCAGTCACCCCCGCGAACCGGCACCACTTTGACAATGGCTCAGGTGAAAGCAACGAACACAGCCCGGATGTCGAGGAGATACCCCCGCTTATCATCCCACCAACCGAGCGTATCGCAGGCGATTCCTACCCTCACGCGCGAGCGCGACGGCGGAAAAATCCCTGACCACAAAATTATGCGCTACAATCTCGGCCTTGCTTCGTTATTCAAGATAAGACACCTGTGTGTGCCAGTCCGGTACTACACGCGAAGGTAGGGACAACCTTCAGGGTCGCCCCGCGCCGCGTTCGTAGGGGCAGCCTTGAAGATCACCCGCGCAGTGCGTAAAAAGTGCAGTCCACAGCAGAAATACGGATATGGATAGTACAAATTGAGGAGTGTACAGTCACAACCTTTCCGTGTATACTACGTATACTCTTTGTGGGCAAAAGTCTGTATATGGAACAAGCGTCTAAGCAAGGAAATAGATAGACCGATAAACAAACAAAGAGGATACATTTCTGACAGTCGCTAAGTTCGTTTAGCGGTACAGAACAGGCGTCTGACCTGGTGGTCTCATTCTTTTCTTGCAGAAAGGTAAGTGCAATCATGAGTTGGAATCCACAGGATCCGAATCAGCCCAGCCAGTATGGCGGCTACAGTCCACAGCAACCGAATCCGAGCGATCCCTATAGCGGTCAGTACGGCCAGCCTGGTCAACAGCAATATGACCCGAACGCCTACCAGCAGCCAAACTATGGTCAGCAACAGCAGCAACAGTACAGCTACCAGCCTCCCTACGGCGCAGCCGGAGCAACTGGCCCCGGAGCAGCAGCTGACGCCCTCGGCCCCACCTCGATGGGTATGCAGGCCAACGTTGCCGCCGGTTTAAGCTACGTGCTGACCTGGCTGACGGGGATCATTTTCTTCTTCGTGGAGAAGCAGAATCGCTTTGTGCGCTTCAATGCTTTACAGTCCATTCTCTTCTTCGGCGGCATTACCGTGCTGGACATCGTTCTCTCCATTGCCGGCGGGTTCCTCGGCAACTTTATCGGGTTGCTTTTCTCCTGCGTGCTTGGCCTGCTCGGCCTTGTCGCATTCGTTGGCTGGATCGTGCTGATGATCAACGGCTTCCAGGGGAAGTACTTCAAGCTTCCCATCGTTGGTGACTACGCCGAACGCTACATCAATACGGGCAAGTTCTAACCGGCGCTCTTCCGACTCTCGTCTGATCAGACGATTCGAGAGGAACAGAACAAGCGAGGAGAAAGCAGGCTGGCCTGGAAGCCAGCCTGCTTTCTCCTCAAGTTGCCGTTTCTCACTTTTCGTGCTACCATGAGAAACAGGTCTAACGAAATACAGGCAGAGAGAGGGAAGAGAAGCTATGGCTCAACTTGAAACCGCCACATTCGCCGGAGGATGCTTCTGGTGTACGGAGGCCATTTTCAACCGGCTCAGAGGCGTCACATCCGTTATGCCGGGATACGCGGCCTCGCAGGTGGAGAACCCGTCGTATGAGGCCGTCTGCACTGGCAGAACGGGGGCAGCGGAGGCTGTGCAGATCACCTATGACCCGGACATCATCTCCTATGAGACGCTGCTGGATATCTTCTGGCATACGCACGACCCGACGACGCTGAACCGGCAGGGCAACGATATCGGCACGCAGTACCGCTCGGCCATTTTCTACCACAACGAGCAGCAAAAAGAGGAGGCCGAGGCGTCGAAAAAGGCGCTTGAACGCTCCGGCGCCTACAGCAAGCCCATCGTGACGGAAATTACGCCTTTCACCAACTTCTACCCGGCGGAAAACTACCACAGAGACTATTACGAGCGCAACCGCTCGCAACCCTACTGCATGTTCGTCATCAATCCGAAAGTGCAGAAGCTGCTCAAAGAGTACCGCAAAGAACTCAAAGACAGCGTGGCGCAGTAACAAATGGAACCCGAATGCTCCCACAGGCCGTTTCTATAGTAGATCAAGATTGAGCTGACCGAGTAAAAGAAAAGAGCAAAAGGTGAAGCAGGTTGATCGAAACAAGGGCGAAACTCCTGTTGGAGCATACGGCTATCCAACGGCTGATCTGGCGGCATTGCGTGAAAAGGCGCTGGCGGTCATCGAGCGGCTAAATATCTTCTATGGAGTGGCAGCGTGGGCGACGAAAGACCCGTTGAGCATGCTGGTGGAGATTATGCTATCGCACCGCACGCGGGACGAGCAGACCCACGCGGCCTACGCGAACCTGCTCAAACGCTTCGGCTCCTGGGAGGGCGTGCGTGACGCGCCGGTGGAGGAGGTACAGGAGGCGATCAAGAACGTCAACTGGCCGGAGGTCAAAGCGCCGCGCCTGCAAGAAATGCTGCGCCGCGTCACCGCCGAACGTGGCGAGTTGAATCTAGATTTTCTGCGCGATGTACCCGTTGAGGAAGGCGCAGCCTGGCTGGACCGGCTGGAAGGCGTCGGCCCGAAAACGCGCTCCTGCGTCCTACTCTTTAGCTGCCGCAAGCCCATCCTGCCCGTCGATACCCACGTCTACCGCGTCAGCCAGCGCCTGGGGCTGATCGGCAAAAAAGTCTCGCCCGAAACCGCCCACGAACTATTGCTGAAGTTGCTGCCAGACGACGCGCAGGTCATCCATGATTTCCACAAAGACCTGCTGCGTCACGGTCAGCGCATATGCGTCTATGGCGTCCCCCACTGCTGGGAATGCCCCGTTACAGACCTGTGCGATTACTATCACACAGTGGTACGCCCGAAGAAACAGGGGCAGGCAAAGCCAGATATTCCGTCTTAAGCAAACCCATCCAGACCCCCACCCTGGCCCAGGCCGCCCGCCATCAAGCCAGCCGCAAGAGGTGACCCTACTATACGCAAATCACACAGGCGCGCGTATATAGTAGGGCCACCTCTTGCGGCTGGCCTGGGAGTGGAGTAGCTATGGATGCTATATCGTCACTCCCTGACTGAATCCCTTCTCCTGTGCGATCTCTTTGAAACTGGAAGTGGAGTAGCTATGGATACTATATCGTCACTACCAGCTTGCCAAAGTTGCGGTTCTCGCCCATCTCGGCGTGAGCCTGGCCGATCTGCTCAAGAGGGTAGACTTTTTCGATGACCGGTTTGACTTTGCCGGTTGCCAGCAGAGGCAGCACGTGGGCGGCGAAGCGGCGCGTGACGGCCATCTTCTCCTCCAGCGTGCGCGTGCGCAGCGTCACGCCCTTAAGCGAGGCGCGTTTGCCCATCACGAGGCCCAGATTGATATTCGCCTGCGCGCCGCCCATAGTGGCAAGGAAGACGATGCGGCCCCACGTCGCCAGCGCCTCAAGGTTCTGTTGCAGATAGGTCGCGCCCACAAAATCGAGGACGACGTTGACGCCCGCGCCACCGGTCAGGCGCTGTATCTCGGCGGCGAAGTTCTGATCGGAAAGGGCCACATCGAGGCCGAGCGGTCTGGCGCGTTCCAGTTTCTCCGGCGTGCGCGAGGTGCCATAGACGGTCGCGCCCGTCGCGTGCGCAAGCTGAATGGCGGCGGTGCCGACCCCGCTGCCTGCGGCGTGAATCAGCACGCGCTCGCCCATCTGCAAACCAGCCTGAGTAAAGAGCGCGTCGTGGGCGGTCATGAAGACCTCCGGGATGCCTGCCGCCTGCACAAAATCCAGGTTCTCAGGGATCTCGACCAGCAGGCCCTCCGGTTCCAGAATATATTCGGCCTGCGCGCCGCCCCCGGCGAGGCCCATCACGCGCTGGCCCGGCCTCCACTGCCGCACGCGCGGCCCCACGGCCTCCACGACGCCGGCGAACTCCAGCCCCGGTATATTCCCCGGCGCCCCCGGCGGCGCAGGATAGCCGCCCGCGCGCTGCAACAGATCGGCCCGGTTGATGCCCGCCGCCCGCACCCGCACGCGCACCTCGTCACCCTGCGGCTCCGGCGTCGCCACCTCCTGCACCTCCAACACCTCCGGTCCCCCCGGCCTTGTAATCACCACTGCTCGCATAGATATATTCCCTCCTCTTCGTCGTCTGGAAATAGCTTCATACCTATATCATTGCACTCACAAAAGGTTGTTGCAAGAGATGCTTCGCCGCGCCCGGCATGACACGTTGCCGATGGTTTCTCATGGCATAGTCTGAAAAAGTGGCCTCCAACGTGTCATGCCGGGCGCGGCGAAGCATCTCTTGCACACTTTAAAAATATGATATAATCAGCGCGACAGAGAAGCATAACCTGAAGACAATAGAGGAATAGTAGCCAGATGTTTACCCTCAACGATGTTTTAGCGGGCAATGAGAAGCGCGTGCTGTTGCAAGGCGCGTATGTGATCAGCGACGATCTGGTCTTCCCGGCAGCGCACCACGATAGCCGCCAGATCGGGCGGGGCGACCTCTTCATCGCCATCAAGGGCGAGCATGTCGACGGTCACACCTTCATACCGGCTGTTGCGCAGAACGGCGCGGCTGCCGCGCTCTGCACCGATCCTGTACCGGTTGAGCAACTGCCACCAGATTTCCTGCAGATCGTTGTTCCCAACGTGGTGGAGGCACTGCACGCCACCGCGCGCGTGCGCGTGCGCCGCCAGCAGAACACGACGCTGATTGGCATTACCGGCAGCAATGGCAAGACCAGCACGAAAGAGGCGACCGCCAGCGTGCTGGGGCGAAAGGCGCCGACGCTCAAGACCTTTGCCTCGTACAATAACGAGATTGGCTACCCGCTCACGCTGCTGCGACTGGAGCCGCAGCATCGCTATGCCGTGCTGGAAATGGGGGCGCAGTGGGTAGGTGAACTGGCCTGGCTCTGCAACTCGATTGCTGCCCCTGACTGGTCAATCATCACCAGCGTTGGCGCGGCCCACCTCGGCTATTTCGGCTCGCAGGAGCGCGTCATCATCGCCAAAAGCGAGCTGGTGCAGGCGCTTTCCCCGGCGGGTATCGCCATCCTCAACTACGATGACGCCCACGTGCGCGGCATGAGCGAGAAAACTGCCGCCCGTGTCCTCTACTACGGTCGCGGGGAGGGCGCGCACGTGCGCGGCAGCGAGGTCGGCGGTGACCCTCTGCGCGGCCACAGCTTTACCCTCAATTATCAGAAGCAACGGGTGCGCGTGCGGCTGCGTCTCCCTGGCGAACATGGCGTGACCATCGCGCTGGCGGCAGCAGCCGCAGGGTGCGCCGCCGAGATGCCGCTGGACGAGATCGTAGCGGCGCTGGAAAGCCTCTCACCCGCGAAGGGACGCTGCGAGATCAAGCCCGGCCCCAACGGCAGCACGCTCATCGACGATACCTATAACGCCAACCGCCAGTCCATCCTGGCAATCACGCAGGCCATGCGCGAGACCGACATCGGGCCGGACGGCAGGCGCTGGGCCGTGCTGGGCGACATCTTCGAGCTTGGTCCATATGCCCCGGACGAACATCGCGCCTGTGGCGCCAGCCTCGCCGCCACCATCGACTACCTGATAGCCGTTGGCAACGAGGCCCGCTACTACGTCGAAGGCGCGCTCAGCGCCGGTATGCCTGAACAACACATCTTCTACTTTGAAGCCAACGTCGAGGACAGCCGCGAGCTAGAAGCGGCCAAACAGGCAGCGGCCACCCTGCTCAGAGCGCGCGTCCATCCCTCTGACCTCGTCCTCATCAAAGGCTCACGCGGCATGCGCATGGAAACCATGCTCCCCCTGCTGGCCGAGTAGCAGAAGAGACTCTCGACAGGCGGCTTCCGCTATGTTACACTTCTGTCAGAAATACATATCTGGGAGTTGTTCTTGTATGTCGGGTGAGTATGATGATGTCTTGAAGACGCTGGTCAACGCCAGACAGGAGGATTTCGCTCGCTGGGTGTTGCCCTTGATAGGCGGCAAGCAGGTGCAGGTGATCAAACCGCTCAAAACGGAATTTCATCGCCATCTGGTCGCCGATGACATCCGGCACGTAATCGTCGATGACACCGAGGGGGCTTTCCATTATGAGTTTCAAACTACCAGCGACAAAGAGATGCCCGAACGCGGCCTGGAATACCAGATGCAATCGCTGCGCGAGCATCACCTGCCGATCTGGACGTTCCTGATCTATCTTAAGAAGGATGGCCCTTTGCCCACTCCGCCCTGGCACAGCCCCCCGATGGCGGGACGCTCCTCGATCACCTTTAACTATACGGTGGTCGATCTCTCCTCGATGACGGCGGAGGAGCTGCGCCAGACGGGCTTGCCGGGTATCCTGCCGCTCATGATCTTAACGAAAGACGGAGCTACGCGCGAAGTCGCCGAGGAGATCATGACCGCCCTGGAACCGCTGGGCGACGATGAAGTCAGTATCGTAGCCTATACCTTGATCGCCTTAACCTTGAAGCGCAAAGGCGACCACGAATGGCTCAGAAAGAGGTGGAAAAGCGTGAGCGACAAACTCAAAGACAACTGGTTCATCAAAGAAATTACCGAAGAGGCCGTGCAAGAAGCCGTGCAAGAGGCTGAGAAAAGGATTCGCGAGGAAGATCGCAGAAAACTTGAGGAGGAGCAGCGCAAGCGTGAGGAGGAGCAGCGCAAGCGTGAGGAGGAGCAGCGCAAGCGTGAGGAGGAGCGCAGACAGGAGACCGAACGCTGGCGCCAGACGGTGGTTGGACTGGTAGAGGCGCGTTTCAATAACCAGAAAGTGAGCCGGATAGCGAAAGGGCAGGTAGGTCTTATTAGCGACCCGCAGCAATTGCAGAGCTTGCTCTTGAAGGTGGGGCTGGCGCGCACGGCTGAGGAGGCGGAGGATTACCTGCTGAACTGGCCGGAGAGCGCGTAGGTAGAAAGTAGAAAGTGAAGGCAGAGGGAATGGCAGAGAAAAAGATACGGGTTGGTCTCATCTTTGGAGGCCGGTCGGGCGAACACGAGGTCTCGCTGGCATCGGCCAACTCGGTGATGGCGAATCTGGATAAGGATAAGTACGAGGTCGTTCCCATCGGCATCACGAAGAGCGGCTCGTGGCTGCTCGGCTGCGAACCGGCGAAGCTCATTGCGGCGGAGCAGAGCGTCGGGCAGCATCCTGATACGGTAGAGGCTGAAGGCGAAGAACACATCACCAGCGTCACGCTGACGGGCGACCCGAACCTGCGTCGACTGATCGCGCTTGAGAGGGGCGAAGAGCTGCGCGACAACGGCGCGTTAGATGTCATCTTCCCCGTCATGCATGGAACGTATGGCGAGGATGGCGCACTGCAGGGGCTGCTGGAGATGGCGAATGTTCCCTATGTTGGCTGCGGCGTGCTTGGCTCGGCGCTGGGCATGGATAAAGAGAAGATGAAGATGGTCTTCCAGTCCGCCGGCCTGCCCATCGTCGATTATCTCGTCTTCCGACGCAACCAGTGGGAACGCGCGCCTGAAGGTGTGCTGGAGGCCATTGAAGCGCGCCTGGGCTACCCCTGCTTCGTCAAGCCCGTCAACCTGGGGTCGAGCGTGGGCGTGAACAAGGCGCATGAGCGGGGCGAACTGATTCACGCCATCAACGTGGCGGCGGAATATGATCGCAAAGTTATCATCGAACGAGGCATCTCCTGTCGCGAACTGGAAATCTCCGTGCTTGGCAACGATGAACCCATCGCTTCCGTCGTGGGTGAAGTTATTTCTAGCAATGAGTTCTATGATTATCGCGCCAAGTATCTCGATGGCAAATCGCAGACCGTCATCCCCGCCGATATTTCTCAGGAGACGGCGGAAGAGGTGCGCCGCATCGCGCTCCAGGCATTTCTCGCCCTCGACCTGAGCGGCCTCGCTCGCGTCGACTTCTTCCTGGAGAAAACGTCCGGCAAAGTCTATATCAACGAGGTGAATACCATGCCCGGCTTCACGCAGATCAGCATGTATCCTAAACTGTGGGAAGCCAGCGGCCTGCCCTATCCCGAACTGCTGGATCGGCTGATCGAACTGGCCATCGAACGTCACGCCGACCGCCAGCGCAATCGTACAGACCTGCAACTCTAATTGCCTGTCACAGATAAGAAAGAACGCCATGTCACACACCACCATCCGCGCTATCACCGTCGAACCGTTGAATATCCCGTTGAAAGAGCCGTTCACTATCGCCACCGGCAGCGTTTCTGAGGCGCAAAACGTGCTAATTACCGTCACGCTGGAAGATGGCAGCGTGGGCTATGGCGAAAGCGCGCCCTTTTCGCCCAGCACGGGCGAGACCCAGGCCACCGCGCTGGCGGCAGCGCAGGGCTGCGTCCGGCTGCTCGAAGGCAAAGACGCAGCCCACTGGCGCACGCTCTCGAAGCTGATGCGCAGCGTCTACTACAGCCAGGCCACCGCCATCGCCGGTATGGAAATAGCCCTGCTCGACGCGCTGACCCGCTCTTACGGCATACCTCTCTACGTCTTCTTCGGTGGGGTCAGCAGCGCCGTCGAGACCGATATGAGCATTCCTATGGTCACGCCCGAACATGGCTACGAACTGGCGAAGGAGATCGTGGCACGCGGCATTCGCACCATCAAGATTAAGGTCGGCGGCGACCTGCGCGAGGATATAGCCCGCGTCGAGGCCATTCGCGAGGCCGCGCCCGGCCTCGGTCTGACGCTGGACGCCAACCAGGGCTACACCCCCGCCGAGGCCCTGCTCTGCCTTGAAGCATTGAACGACCGCGACATCCGCCCCTTGATGCTGGAACAGCCCGTCCACAAAGATGACTACGAGGGCCTGCGCTACGTCACGCAACACACCAGCGTCCCCATCGCCGCCGACGAAAGCGCCTACAGCGCCGCCAACGTCGCCCACCTGATAGCGATGGGCGCGGCCAATGTCATCAACATCAAGCTCATGAAATGCGGCCTCGTCGAGGCGCTCGACATTGCCGCCGTCTGCCGCGCCACCCACACCGAACTGATGATCGGCGCCATGATAGAATCGCGCCTGGCCACCGCCGCCGCCGCTCACTTCGTCGCTGGCCTCGGCGGCTTCCGCTACATCGACCTCGACACCCCCATGTTGCTGGCTGAAGACCCCTTCACAGGCGGCTATGAGCAGCACGAAGGCGTCTATGACCTCTCCGGCGTCAAAGCAGGACTGGGAGTGGAGAGAAGATAACAGGTAGCGGATCGTCGGAAACCGGGCGGTTCGCGCATTGCTTTTTTCCCCATCTATCAGGTATACTTCATACTAGCGTTGGTTCGCCGATCACTCAATGACCTCTGGAAAAAGCATTGGGGTTGTATTTGCCCCTGTCATGCAGAATGTATTTGCGCGTTGAGGATGCGAGAGACGGACGAACGGACGTGAAGAGGCCCCGCTGACTCCCATCTGCAGGAAAGGACATGCCAGCAGTTGCAGCGAGGGCATCAAGCGATAGCTCTATTATTGTTATGTAGTGGGCCTTTTTTGCTGGCCTGCTACGAGAGCGAAAAGGAGTAACCTTAATGGCTCGTGTCCAGTTTGATCATGTCTACAAGCGATTCGGCAAGGTAGAGGTAGTGCATGACATCAACCTCGACATCAAGGACAAAGAGTTCCTGGTGCTTGTAGGCCCCTCCGGGTGCGGCAAGAGTACCTGCCTGCGTATGGTGGCAGGGTTGGAAGAGGCCAGCGAGGGTGAAATCCTCATCGGCGACCGCGTCGTCAATAATGTACCACCCAAAGATCGCGACATCGCGATGGTCTTCCAGAACTACGCCCTGTACCCCCACATGACCGTCTACGACAACATCGCCTTCGGCCTCAAGCTGCGCCACTTCCCCAAAGACCAGATTCAGAAGCGAGTGCAAG